>Ga0207756_100056_pt1 | contig 140223 bp, 109 predicted proteins | sample A23M1SouthBayCA_FD_187748 | JGI IMG/M metagenome (GOLD analysis project Ga0207756, IMG submission 187748) | Aerobic enrichment media microbial communities from Eden Landing Ponds, California, USA - A23 M1 (3) (SPAdes) | ecosystem: Environmental > Aquatic > Marine > Unclassified | place... | reverse complement strand
GTGTTCGGCTCGGACGGGCTCGCCGGGCTCGGCCTGGTTGTTCTGCCAGTCGTAGGGCGGGCTAGCGGCGTACCGGATCGTGTTGTCGAGGTCGGCGTCCGGCTGGATGGCGGGGTTGTTCTGGGACCCACAGTACTGGAACCAGTTCGTGTTGTAGGTCACGCCGCCGATCTCCATCTTCGCGACCGGAACGGGGCGACCGCCGACCTGCTCCATCTCCACCTCCGGCCAGATTCCCTTGAGGTTGCCGTCGCCGTCGTACTCCAGGGGGATCTGGGGCATCCCGCGGGGTGCCGGGCCGCCAGTGAGTTCGATGCCCATGTACTCCGTCGGCCCGCCGCCGGCGCCGGGCGGCGCTGTGCTGATGTCGACGATCGAGGCGGAGGCTCCGACGACGCCGGAGAGCGCGCCGGCACCGACGACGCCCTTGACGAACCGCCTGCGATCCGAGTCTTCGGGATAGCTGTCGTATGGGTCGTCCATGGTTACTTCTTGTAGTAGGGGTAGATGGCGCGCTTGAGGTGGTCGCCGAGGTTCGCGCCGAGTTCCTCGCCGTCGACGTCCTCCTGACGGACGTAGAGGTCCTCCCACTTCCGGCGGCGCTTCTTCACGATCATCACGTCCGGGAGGAACTCCTTGCGGTAGAGCGCGAGGATCACGCCGAGGTTGATGAACAACAGTCCCAGCAGCGTTCCGAGGTAGATGTTCCCGGTCTCGCGGATCCCCCACCCGTTGAGCAGGCCGTAGGTGAACAGCCCTACGAACGCGACCTCCAGCAGCGTGAGGACGACGATCGCGACGGCAGCTCCAAGGCTCTCCCGGGGCGGTTCGTAGCGGTGAATGTCGCCGTAGTTGCTTCCTTTCGTTGCCATCGTCAGTCCTCCTTGCTCGGGGCTGCCGTGTGTGCGGACTCGCCGTACTTCAGGAGGTAGAAGGTGAACACGAGCGTCACGAAGATGCCCATGAACGCCAGCGCCCCGACGAAGTGCTTCTGGACGGGGATGCCCATGTGGGCCGGGTCCGGCGGCTCGTAGCTGCCGCCACCGCCGGCTCCGCCGCCGGCGTCCTCGGTGACCACGATCTCGCCCTCCATCCCGGAGGCCCGATGTGGCCGGCAGAAGTACGCGTAAGTCCCCTCGACGGTGAAGGTGTGCTGGTACGTGTGGCCGGTGTTGTAGATGTCCGTCTCACCAGCCCAGTCTGCCCCGTCGGGCTGGGATTCGGGTTCGACGTTGTGGGTGTCCGAGTCCCACTCCCAGACGACCGTCGTGCCGGGGAGGATCTCCACGGAATCCGGGTCGAAGATCAGATCGCCGCCCGGCCCGACGGTGATGGTCTGGGTCTCGCCGGCCCCCGGCAGGCCGCCGCCCGTCGATTCGTTGCCGCCGTCGGTCTCGTTGCCCCCGGCATCGGGGCCGTCCCCGCCGGACTCGGAGGCGTTGCCGTCCTCCTGCAGGGCGGCGACGCCACCGTCTGCGGCGGCCGGTGCGGCGGCCGCACCGGTCGCCGTGGCGGCACCGGCTGCCCCACCGGCCGTGCGGAGAAACTCCCGCCGTTTCATACAGGAAGGCCGTCGGGATTGGCCCCGCTTAAACCCACCGATGCGGCCGGATCCGGGCGGGTTGCAAGCCGCGGTCCGGCGGTCGCCACTCCCCCGATATAGGGGACCTGTCGACACCGCTCAGGCGTCCCCGCGGTCCTCCTCCGACAGTTCGCGAGTGCGGCCCTCGACCGGCAGGAAGTCGGGACGCTCGCCGTCCTCGAGTCCCATCCGCCGGAGGCGGTCGCGGTACTCTTCCGCGCGGAACCGATCGGAGAGTCTGGCGTTCGCGACGGTCGTGAACAACAGGAGTCCGATCAGCACGAACGAGAATCCGATCACGAACGTCACCGCGAGCGCACCGCCGCCGGCGTCCGTGACGCCGCCCGGGGTTGGGAGCCCGCCGATGCCAGCGACCGCGACGTACAGCGCCGCGAGGACGAGCGCCAGGCCACAGAGCGAGAGGACAGCGGCGACGATCTGCATCATCAGGTTGCCCAGCTCGTCGCTGCCCGTCGGTACCTCGTCGGGCGCGGGGAGGAGATAGTCCTCACTCGGCGGCTCGGGGACGTCGTAGCTGTCCATCGAACACAGCGCGACGACCGGGCGGGTGTCCCGGAGCACGGTGCCAAAGCCCTCGACGGACCCGTCGGGCTCGACGAGCGCGTAGCCGTTGTCGGTGTAGGCCAGGACCGCCGGCTCGCCATCGTGGGTGGTCCGCTCGATCACGGCGAAGACGTCCCGCGTCGCGACGCGGTGCTTGAGGTCGGCCTCCACGCGGTCGAGCAACGGCTCGCCCGTGATCCAGGTGTCGGGGTCGAAGGCTGCGTCCCACTCCTCGGGCTCCATCGAGGCCATGTCGGCGGGCCCGAAGTCCTCGAAGTCGTACTCCTCCTCGACGCGGCGCCGGAGGGCTTCGAGGTCCTCCGAGGACTCCCTCGCGTCGCCGCCGTCGTCCGCGGCGTCGGCGACGCTGTCGGCGTCGGCATCCCTTTCCGCGGCGTCGGCGCTTCCCGCGCCTGAGTCGGCGCCCTCGTCCGCGGCGTCGGTCATCGGTCACAGTTGGACCGCCCGCATTCAAAGGGTGACGGTTTGGCGCCGGTCCAGGCCGGGACCCAGGACCCGTCCCCCGGCACTCGGTGATCCCACTCCGCGGGCGACGAATGGATCCTTTAAGTGCCGCGGCGCCAAGCGCCAGGGGATGGCAGCGGGACTCGCGGCGACAGGCGTCGTGTCGAGCGGGGCTGCTGTTGGGGTCGCGCCGACGCTCCACGCGCTCGCGACGCTCGCCAGCGTGCTCCCCGCAGCGACGTACGACGGCGTCCTCGGCGGGATTCCCCAGAACACCGAGATCGCGACCGTCGTCGGGCTCGTCGTCACCGCGAGTTTCCCGTTCTACCTCTACGGCGCGTGGATCGTCATCGACGCCGAGGTCGTGACCTGGTCGGTCCTCGTGCGGCACCTGAAGTACATCACCACAGGCCTCGCGCTGACGACGATTCCCGTCGTCGGCTGGATGGTCCCGCGGCTCCTCGAGGGCTTCACCGGGACCCGCGCCGTGCACGTCTTCTTCGGACTCCAGGCCTACGCGTTCCTGCTCGTCGCGTTCACGGGGATCGTCCACATCTTCAAGGCCAAGCGCGAGCACTCGCTCTACGAGGAGCCAGACCAGGACGTCGACCTCGACGACCTCCACGAGAACATGGGCGCCTGGCGGTTCCGGCTCCGGATCGGCGTCTTCGGCTACCTGCTGGCGTGGATCGTCGCGTGGGTGCTCGGGATGGTGTTGCTGTGGATGCGCTACAAGCCGTTCGTGTGAGCCTCCGGCGGGCACGAGCGCATCCGTCACCCCTGCGAAGCAAAGCCAGACCAGCGCAGGCGAGCGCCGACGGCATCGCCGTCGCACTCACCAGGCCTCGCCACTTGCCAGATCGACCTCCGAATCCCCTTTCTCGGAGGGACAGACATCCGCGAGCACGCACTCGCCGCAGTCGGGGTTCCGGGCGGTGCAGACCGCGCGGCCGTGATCGATCAGCAGGTGGGTGAACTGCACCCAGCGGTCCTCGGGTACGGCGGGCATCAGGTCCTCCTCGATCGCCGGCGGGCGTGACTCCTCCGTCAGCCCGAGCCGCTGGGAGATGCGCTGGACGTGGGTGTCGACGACGATCCCCTCGACGACGTCGTGGCCGTGCTGGAGGACGACGTTCGCGGTCTTGCGGCCGACGCCCGGGAGGTCCGTCAGATCGGCCATCGTGTCGGGCACCTCGCCGTCGTGCTCGGAGACGATGAGCTGGCAGGCCTCGCGAATGTACTGGGCCTTGTTGTTGTAGAAGTTGATCGAGTTGAGGTCCTCCGCGAGCTCCTCCTGGGAGACCTCCGCGTAGTCCTCGGGGGAGGTGTACTTGGCAAAGAGGTGCTCGGTCTCCGTGTTGACCCGTTCGTCGGTGGTCTGGGCCGAGAGGATCACGGCGATCAGGAGTTCGAGGCGGTTCGAGAAGTGCAGCGAGATGGTGCTGTCGGGGTACTCCTGCTCCAGGCGGTCGATCACTTCGCGTGCCTGCGCCTCGCGCGGCTCCAGCGGGTCGCCCATGGACACCCGGTTTCGCGGGACCGGCTTCAGGCTCTCGATTGCGGCGAGGAATGGGTGGTGTGATTGGATCGGAACCTGCGACCGCAACCGCCCACGGAAGCCCCCTCCCGCTCGCGGATTCTAACTCCGTGCGCTCCTCAGTCGGTCGCTTCGCTCCCTCCCTGCGGTGCTACAGTCGTTACAATCCGCGACCGGTCGGCCCCTTCCGGAGTCCCACCCGGCTGTGGACTGTGGAACTCAGCTACGGCCGGTGGAGTGCGGTGGCGCACGCCGCGCCGGCCTCCGTGCCGGCGCGAACCGTGCGAGGGCCGAGCAGCGCAGGCGAGTGGAACGAGGCGAGCAGCGCAGGCGGCTGGGGAGGACGAGGCCGTCTGGGTGGGCATCGAAAGGGGCCGATCGCTCGGCGGGAGTACCGAGGCAAGCACCACAGGGAGCGCAGCGACCGAGGAGCGCAGCGAGGTAGGGTCGGCGAGCGATCGGGGGCTTTCGGAGGAAACGCGATTCGATACACCGGATAATCCATCCCGTGGAACAATCACTAGCCGAACGTTCAAGCCGAACGCACGCAACCACCGAACCAACGGATGCGCCGACACTACGACCACGCGCGGGTCCAGGAGTACTGGCAGCACGTCTGGGAGCGCGAAGACGTCTACCGCTGCCCCGACGACGCCGAGGACCCCACCTACGTCCTCGGGATGTTCCCCTACACCTCCGGGAGCCTCCACATGGGCCACGTCCGGAACTACGCCATCACCGACGCCTACGCCCGGTACCGGCGGATGCAGGGCGATACGGTGTTGCACCCGATGGGCTGGGACGCCTTCGGGCTCCCAGCGGAGAACGCCGCCAACGAGCGCCTGACCGATCCCGAATCCTGGACGCGCTCGTGCATCGAGCGGATGCGCGAGGACATGGAGGAGCTGGGCTTTGGCTACGACTGGGAGCGCGAGGTGACGACCTGCGATCCCGGGTACTACCGCTGGAACCAGTGGCTGTTCACCCGCCTGTACGACGCCGGACTCGTCGACTACCGCGACGCCGCAGTGAACTGGTGTCCGGACTGCGAGACGGTGCTGGCCGACGCCCAGGTCGAACAGCCCGCCGACGCCCAGACGGCCGAGGGTACCGAGGCCCAGAGGACCGGCGACCACGCGAGTCCCGAGGGCCCCGATCGCCCCGGGTCCGACGGCCACGACCACGCCGACGGCGGCGTCTGCTGGCGCTGTGGCACGCCGGTGACGACCCGCGACCTCGAGCAGTGGTTCCTCCGCACCACCGAGTACGCCGAGGAGCTGGCGGAGGGGCTGGGGGACCTCGATGGCTGGCCGGAGGGCGTTCGCAACATCCAGCGGGACTGGATCGGCCGCCAGGAGGGCGCGGAGGTGACCTTCGAGGTCGCCGACAGCGGCGACGAGCTGTCCGTGTTCACGGCCCGCCTCGATACGATCCACGGCGCGACGTACGTGGCCGTCTCCCCGGACCACGAGCTGGCCCAGCAGCGCGCGGCCGAAGACGAAATCTTCGCGGGAAAACTCGAGACGCTGCGGACGACCGAGCACGCCGATCCCACGGCGGGCGTCGCGACAGGTCACAGCGTCGTCCACCCGATCACTGGCGAGGAGCTGCCCGTCTACGCGGCGCCGTACGTCCTCGAGGACGTCGGTACCGGCGCGGTGATGGGCGTCCCCGCCCACGACGAGCGCGACCACGTCTTCGCAACCGCCCACGACCTCCCGATCCGCGGGGTCGTCCAGCCCCTCGACGCCGGGGACGGTGACAGTGACTCCCTGACTGCCGCGGACTTCGAGGCCGAGCCGTTGACGCAGGACGGACAGCTCACCGACGCCGCTGGGGAGTACGCGGGGCTCGCGAGTCCCGCCGCGCGCGAGCAGCTACTGGATGATCTCTGGGCCGCCGAGGACGCCACCACCTACCGGCTGCGGGACTGGCTGATCTCCCGGCAGCGCTACTGGGGGACGCCGATTCCGATCGTCCACTGCGAGGACTGCGGCCGCGTGCCGGTGCCCGAGGATGAGCTTCCGGTCGAACTGCCGGCCTTCGAGCACACGACGGGGAATCCGCTGGACGCCGCCGAGGAGTGGAAGGCGACGACGTGTCCGGACTGCGGTGGCCCGGCCGAGCGCGAGACCGACACGATGGATACGTTCGTCGACTCCTCGTGGTACTACCTGCGGTACCTCTCCCCGGACCTCGACGCGGCGCCCTTCGACGCGGAGCTGGCCGAGGAGTGGCTCCCCGTCGACGTCTACGTCGGCGGCGAGGAGCACGCCGTCCTCCACCTCCTGTACATCCGGTTTTTCGCCCGCGCGCTGGCGGACCTCGAGCTCCTCGAGCACCCCGAGCCAGTCGAGCGCCTCGTCAACCAGGGCACCGTCCTCCACGGGGGCGAGCAGATGGCCGCGAGCGCAGACAACGTCGTCGCACCCCACGAGTACGGCCCGGAGACGACGCGGCTGTTCGTGCTCTCGGCGGCCCACCCAGAGCGGGACTTCGAGTGGACCGCACGGAACGTCGGTGCCGCCTACGACCTCCAGCAGGACCTCCACGGGATGGTCGTCGACTTCTTACAGCGCGCCGACCGCAGGGAGGCGCGCGAGCCCAGAGACGATCACCTCGAACGCGCGGTCGACCGGACGATCGACGCCGTCGGCGAGCACTACGAGAGTTTCCGCTTCCACCGCGCGGCCACGGAGATCCGCGACCTCGTCGGGCTCTGCAACCGCTACCTGCACTACGGGGAGCCACACGACGCGACGGTCCGCCGGGCCCTCGAGAGCCTCGCAGCGTTGATCGCGCCGCTGACGCCATATCTCGGCGAGGAGCTGTGGAACCTGCTACGGGCCGACGGCCTGGTGGTCGAGGCGGACTGGCCCGAGCCCGCAACCGAGGTCCCGGACCCCGCCGCCGAACGGCGCCTCGTCGACGACACCCTCGCGGACGTCCGGGAGATCGTCGACGTCGCGGACATCGCCGAGCCCGAGCACGTCGAACTCGTCGTCGCCCAGGACTGGAAGTACCGGGCCCACGAGATCGCCCGCGCCGCCGGCCGCGAGGACCCGATCGTCGCGGAGATCCGCGGCGACGACGCCGTCCCGGACACCGACGCCGCGGCGGCGTTCGCCGGCGAGCTCGCGAGCCGCGGACAGGGAATCGAGCCTGTCGTCGACGGCGAACGGGCCCTCGAACTGCTCGCGGACGCGGCGTGGCTGCTCGACGACGAGTTCGGCGCCGAGGTCACCGTCCGCCGGGCCGAGGACGGCGGCGACCTCGCCGAGAAGGCGAGTCCGGACCGGCCGGCGATCCACGTGGAGTGATCGGCGGGCTGCGGGCCCGGCCCGCGCCGGCGATCAGCCCGAGACGTCCCTGACGTCGACGCCCTCGAGCTCGATCCGGGTACCTCCGGAATCGCTCTCGGTCGCCCGTGGCGTCCAGCCGTGAGCGTCGGCGAGCTCGGCGACGATCCGGAGCCCGAGGCCGCTCCCTTCGGGCGCGGTCGTGTACCCGTACTCGAAGACCTCCTGGCGCTCACCCTCCGGGATACCGACGCCGTCGTCGGCGACGTAGATGACGTCCCCGTCGACGCCGACGGTGATCGACGTCACCTCGCCGGAATCGGCCTCCTGCCGAGCCTGCGGGGCAGGGCTCGTGGAGCCGTGCTCCACGGCGTCCTCCTGAGCCTGCGAAGGAGGGCTCGTCGAACCGTGTTCGACGGCGTCCTCGGGAGCCGAAAGCGACCGAGGGCTCGTCGAACCGTGTTCGACGGCGTCCTCGGGAGCCGAAAGCGACCGAGGGCTCGTCGAACCGTGTTCGACGGCGTTCCGCAGGAGGTTCGCGAGCAGCTGCCGGAGCCGATCCGGATCGGCGTGGACGCGGAGGCCGGGTGGCGTCGCCACGGAGAGCTCGAGCGTCAGGGTGTCGACCTCGGACCAGGCCTGGCGCACGGCGGTCTCGAGATCGACCCATTCGAGTTCGCCGACCGCGTCGCCGGACTTCGCGAGGACGAGCACCTGGTCGATGAGCTCGTCCATCCGGCCGAGCGCCTCCTCGGCCTTCTGGAAGTACTCGTCCTCGCCCGTCGAGCGGGCGAGTTCGAGGTTGCCCTCGAGCATCATCAGCGGGTTTCGGAGGTCGTGTGAGAGCATCGCCGCGAACGTCTCGAGGCGCTCGTTCTGGCGTTCGAGTTCACGCTGTCGCGTGACGGCGTCGAGCGCCGTCGTGGTGTTCGCAGCGAGCGTCCGGGCGAAGGAGACCTCCGTCTCGTCGAGTCGCCGCTCGTCGGGCGTCGTCATCAGGAAGACGCCGTGATCGCCGAGGGGCAGCAGCAGGCCCCCGTCTGAGGGAACCGCGGCAGCGGGGACTGTCCCGATCCCGGGGACGTCGGTCTCGCCGATGGCGATTGGCTCGCCGTCTCGATAGGCGGTCGTCGCCGGGTTCTCGGGATCCTCGATCGCGGGCACCTCGCCGTACTGCTCGACGACGCCCTCCGTGACCGCGACTGGCTCGAGGGCGCCCTCCTGCTCGAGGTGCACCCCCGAGAGCGGCAGGTCCAGGACGTCTCGGGCGGCGGCGACGGCGAGCAGCCCGACCCGGGCCGGGTCCTCGGCTTCCACGAGCGCGCGCGTGACTTCGTGGAGCGCCTGGAGGGTCGAGGCCTCATCGTCTCCGGCCCCCGCCTCGCCCTCCGGAGTATGGACTCCCCCGATCGAGTCGCTGACGACGAGGTCTGGCGGCGCAACGACCGGTAGCTCCGCTCCGGCGTCGGACTCCCACGAGCCGTCGGCAGGTTCGTCACTCATCGACCGCTCCTCGCTGTCGGCGTGCCGTGCGCTCCCACGCCCGCTCGCGACCGTGTATCAGCAGGGCGGATCCAGGACCCTGCAGTCGCGTGCTTCGGCGGAATTCCATTGTCTCTCCCGTGGCAAGTCGCGTCGTGCAACGTGAAGATTCTGGCGAATCGGTCGTCGAGTGACATCACTTCGGGAGTACGGCGCTACGGTACGGCGCCCGGCAACGCCGACTGAGACGGCGGAGGCGCCGCCGTGGCTCTGTCGGCCGGCGCATCGTGAGTACCGCTCCCGAAGCCCGACCGTCGAGCCCCGACCCTCACGCGGTCTCCTCCACCACCCGCACCGCCGCCGCCGCGGACTCCACAGCCTCGACGCCCTCGACCTCGTGCGTCCCGAATCCCGCCACGGGAATCCCGCGATCCAGCGCCAGCGCGATCTCCGAGAGCGTCCCGTAGCGACCGTCGATCGCGATCGCTCCCTCGCCGTTGGCGACGACCAGTGCGTTCCTGGCGTTGCCCATCCCCGTCGCGATCGGAACGTCGACGTAGGGGTTCGCGGCGTCCGGATCGTCGCCGGGGAGGATACCGATCGTTCGGCCGCCAGCCTCGGCCGCGCCGCGACACGCCGCCTCCATGACGCCGCCGAGGCCCCCACAGACGAGGTCGTGTCCGCCCTCGGCCAGCGCCACGCCCACGGCGCGGGCCCGCTCCCGGTCGCGGTCGCCGACACTACCGCCTCCGATGACGCTGACGCGCATACGGGCCGGTCGACGGGCGGCGGTTCAAACGTTTCGGCGAGCGGATGGGCTGTGGCTCGGCGAGCGGATGGGTCAGCGGATCCTTGAGCGGATGTCCAGCGGATCCGCGAAGGGACGATCCAGCGGCTGGGCGAGCCTCCGCCAGTCCTCCGCCCCGTCAGGCCTCCCCGGTATCGACCCCCGGCGGGTCGCCGAGGGACAGCCGGAGGAAGATCGGCGCGGCGACGAGTGCGATGGCGATCTCCAGGCCGCCCGCGACCAGGAACGCGGCCCCGAAGCCGGCCGCCGAGGCGACCGTGCCGCCCAGCAGGAATCCGCCGAGGAACCCGATGCTCCCGAAGAGGTTGAACCCTGCCATCGCAGTCCCGCGGTCGCTGGCATCCGCGAGGTCGGTCACGAGGGCCATCGTCGCCGGGGCGACCAGCGCGCCGAGGACGCCCACGAGCACCATCGCCGCGACCGCCAGACCGAGGGTAGGTGCGACGCCGACGGCGATCACGCCGCCGCCGTAGCACAGCGAGCCGACGACGACCGGAATCGTCCGGCCGATCCGATCGGAGAGCGCTCCCATGGGGTACTGGAGGAGTGCGAACGGCGCGAAGAACGCCATCAGGACCAGTCCGGTGTCCCCGGGACCCAGGCCAAAGGCGTCCTGGAAGTACAGCGTGCCGACGAGCGCGAAGAACCCGGCGGTGAAGCGGTCGATGAGGCCGAAGGCGTAGGGCACCGACAGCGTCGGCGTCCGTCTGGTCACCGAAAGCGCCGCTCGCAGCGATCGCGTCGCAGCGGGCGCCCGGTCCTCGACGAGCGTGACGAGGATGGCCACGCCACCGAGGAGCGCGGCCGCCAGCCACAGCGGCGCCAGCGGGTCCAGCTCCGAGAGCTGCCCGCCGACCGGCGCGCCCAGGGCGGTTCCGGTCCCGATCGCGATGCCCGCGGCACCCATGTTCTTCCCGTGGCCGCCCTCGAGGTCCATCAGCATCGTGATCGCCAGCGAGAAGGCGCCGATCGTCGCCGCACCCTGGAACACGCGGAGGACGAGCACGCCACCGAAGGTCAGGTCGATCGCGGCGGGCAGGACGGCGAGCGTGGCGTAGCCCACGGCCGCGCCGCCGGCGCCCAGCACGATCCAGGGGACGCGTTTGCCCGTCGCGTCCGAGAGCGCGCCCCACAGCGGGACGCAGCAGACGAAGGCGCCGAACTCCGCCGCGAGGAACCACATGCCTGCGTCGAGTTCGGTGGTGGCACCGAGGGCGGTGACGAGGTCGCCGATGCCCGGGTAGAGGAGGACCTGCGCGAAGAGGACGCTCGCGACGACCGCGGCGAGGAGGGTCCGGTCCCGGCGGACGGTCACTAGGCTGCCGTTGCGCTGGTTCGTCCATAAACAGCGCGTTCGAGCTCCGGGGGTAGGAACGGAGACGGTGAGCGAATGGGACTGCGGACCGCCCCGAAAGCCCCCGATCGCTCGGCGAACCTACCTCGCTGCGCCCTTCGCTCGCTCCCATCGGTCGCTCGCTGCAGTGCTTGCGTCGGTACGCGCGCCGAGCGATCGGCCCCTTTCGATGTCCACCCGCACAACCTCGTCCTCCCCAACCGCCTGCGCTGCTCGCCTCGTTTCACTCGGCTGTGCTGCTCGGCCCTCGCGCGAGCGGCGGCCCGAGCGCCGCCGCTTACCGCGCGCCACCGCACCCCACCGGGTATAGCTGAATTCGGCGGTCCACAGCTGGGTGGGGCTACGGAAGGGGCCGACCGCTCGCCGATCGTAAGGAAGCAAGCACCGTAGCGAGTGAGCGCGAGCGAACGAGCGAGGCGCGCAGCGAGTTAGGATCGGCGAGCGGGAGGGGGCTTCCGTCGACGACCGCTGCTGCGGTCACGGTCCGCGTCCACAGTACAGAGTCTCCGTCAGGACTTGCCGTTAGTGGTGGGTATAGACGGCTCGGAGCGGTCAGCCTGCACATGAGCGACGACGAGCCCCCATCCTCGCCGGACCCGGCGGCGGCCCGCGCCACACACCGCCTGGGCACCCGCGCGGTCCACGCCGGCCAGGAGGAACCCGACCCGGCGACCGGCGCCCGCGCACCGCCGATCCACCAGACGACCTCGTTCGTCTTCCCGGACGCCGAGGAGGCAGCGGCCCGCTACGCCCTCGAACGAGAGGGCGACCTCTACTCCCGGATCAGCAACCCGACGGTCCGGACCCTCGAGAAGCGCCTGGCATCCCTCGAAGGCGGCGCGGGCGCCGTAGCGACGGACAGCGGTATGGCCGCCCTCGATTCGATCACGCTCGTCCTCGCCCGCGCCGGCGACAACGTCGTCTGCTCGACGGACACCTACGGCGGGACGACCACCTACCTCTCGACGACGGCCGAGCGCCGGGGGATCGAGGCCCGCTTCGTCCCGACGACCGACTACGACGCCTACGAGGAGCAGGTCGATGCCGACACCGCCTACGTCCACCTCGAGACGATCGGCAACCCCTCCCTCGTCACGCCGGACTTCGAGCGCGTCGCGGCGATCGCCCACAACCACGACGTGCCGCTGGTCGTCGACAACACGTTCGCGACGCCGGCGCTCTGCCGGCCGCTGGAGCACGGCGCCGACGTCGTCTGGAACTCGACGACGAAGTGGCTCCACGGGTCGGGCACGACGGTGGGCGGCGTCGTGGTCGACGGCGGCGACTTCGACTGGGCGGCCGGGGGCTACGACGAGCTGGCCGGCGAGAACCCCGCCTACGACGACGTCGACTTCAGCGAGCGCTTTTCCGAGGCCCCGCTGGCCGCCGCCGTCCGCCTCCGCGCCCTCCGGACGCTCGGCAACCAGCAGACGCCCTTCGACGCCTGGCAGACGCTCCAGGGCGTCGAGACGCTCTCCTTGCGGATGCGCCAGCACTGCGAGAACGCGGAGATCGTCGCGGACTACCTCGCAGACCACGACGCGGTGGCCTGGGTCGCCTATCCCGGCCTCGAGTCCCACGAGACCCACGACAACGCCGCGCGGTATCTCGGCGACGGCGCCGGCGGGGACGACGCGGCCGGCGACGACGAGGACCAGGCGACCGACGCCGGCTCGCCCGCACCGACCGACGTCGACGGTTACGGCGGCATGATCGCCTTCGGTCTGGAGGAGGGCTTCGAGGCAGGCAAGCGCTTCTGCGAGGAGGTCGAGCTGGCGAGCTTCCTCGCGAACGTCGGTGACGCGAAGACCCTGGTCATCCACCCCGCGTCGACGACCCACGCCCAGCTCACCGCCGAGGAGCAGCGGGAGGCTGGCGTCTCGCCGGACCTGCTCCGGCTCTCAGTCGGGATCGAGGACCCGACGGACATCCTCGCGGACATCGACGCCGGGATCGAGGCGGCGACGGAGTAGCCGAAACCCAGCTCCGCTACGTCCTCGCGCTCCCAGACGTGTGGCCAGAGCGCATCTGCTACCGCCTCCGGAACGCGATTCACCTGGCGATCCCCACTGTCGAGAACAGTGGGTTTGATTCGACGGGTCGAACCGTATCACTCCCCGCCGACCGACTCGCTCGCTACGCCACCAGATCCGTAGGAGAAATCCTCGCCGTCGGTGACACCGAGTCTCCCTGCTGCAGTGCGCTTGGCCCCCTCGGCACGATGGAGCGTACCAGCCTTCCCCAATCCCGTCGGGGGAGCGTTGTAGTAGAGCGTCTCGTAGGAATCGTCGTCGACAATATACGTCTCGTGCCAGATGCCGACGGCATCGGTCTCCTCCATCCGCTCGAGCGTCTCCCGCATGGATGGTGCGTGACTGAACTCCGGATCGAGTGCGTAGGTTCGGAGGGCTTCGAACGACCGCCAGTACTGGATCAGTTCCAGGTTGCGAATCCCGAGCCTCCGCTCGACGGCGAGGAATCCGGTTTCGGGGTCTGCGTCGATCTCGTCGATCATGCTCGTGGCCGCTCGGAGAATGGGGATCCACTCGTGCACTTTCCAGAAGCTGTTGATGCGCATCCCCAATCGAAAGACGACGAACCCGTCGTCCAGTTCGGCAGTCACCTGTTCGTCGATGATCGGTGTCATTGGTGTGGGTGAGGTCGGTCGCCCGCTGGACCGCATACGATCACGGACCAGCGGACGAACGCATGCGGAACAATGCGGCGCGACCGCTATCGGCCTATGCGTCGGGCCCATGCCCAGGCCGTGGGTCCAGCGGTTCGACTGGCAAAGTCTTCCTCCGCTCACTCGCTCGCGCGAACGGCCGCGAGGTACTACTCCAGATCCACCTGTGTGGCCTCCGCCTGGTACGTATCGACGAGCTGGTTCGCCCAGTCGAGAACCGCCTCGTTCCGACAGACGATGGGGACGCCATATGCCTCGGCGATCGAGTCCGGCCCGCTCTTCTTTATCAGAACGGCCTCGTCGATGATCCAGAGGTTACACGGGATCGTTCCGTCGTACCGGAAGAGGTCTCCATCCACGGCATCGGCGATGGATGCCCATCGGCGTCGTCGATCCGGCGCCTCTCGGAGGAAATCGACGCTGTCGGCGGTGAGCACCCCATCTGCCGTCAATCGACCCGACTCGACCCCGTCGAGAATGGCCTCCGACAGCGACACCGGTGGAACGAGATGCGTCAGCGCGCGATGGTGGGTCGCCTCCTGAATCAACTCGATCATCAGATCGACGGTCTCGACAGGGTCGTCGTGAGTCGGCCGCCGGACGACTGCATCCGCAAAGTGCTCGAGGCCGATCTCGAGCTCTCCGGTTGGAAGCCACTCGAGCGTGTCTCCGAGCCGTCGGATGGCGAGGACGGAGTTGCGAAACGATTGGAACTCTCGCTGGAGGTGGGTGCCCTGCGGGGTGGCAGTGTATGTACCATCCGCGGTCCGTTCGGCCCAGCCTCGCTCCTCGAGTTCGTTCACGATTCGGTCGAGCGTCGTCCGCGACGTGCCGGTATGCTCGGCCAGTGCTCGTCTGGTGACGGCCCGATCGGCAAGGACCGCGAGAATGTTCACCCGGTTGGGAGAGCGTGAGAGGTACGCGACGTCGTCTAGCGCCGCTGTGGTCCCCTCCGAGTCACTGTCTCCCATACCCAACCGTTCGTGCCAGGAGTTACCAACCTTTGGTCGGTGCGGGTCGCCGGCGTGAGGGTCCCCCGCCGGTGAGCCGGGCGATGTCGTCCTCGCGGGCCAACGGAGCGTCACGCCGCTGACCCAGGGACCTCCACTATCACGCGAGCGCACAGCGTCGGGCGATCCAAGCGTATCTGCGCGTCGCTCGACCGGGGAGCGTCCTCCTGAACGTCGGCGACGCGGTGGGGCTCATCGCTGCTGTGGGATCGAGGAATCACCCACGATTGGCGGAAGACGAGCGACGCGATACCGAGGTATCGCCGGACCTGGACCGCGCCATGGGGATCGGGGGAGCCCCAAAGCAGGAGCCGGACTCGGCGCCGGCAGCGGAGTCGCGCACTACAGCTCGATCTCGGTCACCAGCTCGTGCTCGTCGGCGTCCGCCGGCGGCCGGGTGATCGCGATCGTCTCGAACTCGAAGGCCCACTGGAAGTCGTACTCCAGGAGATACGTGACGATCTCGCCGGCCAGCTCGTCGTCGATGCCGAGCGCCAGGCCGACGTGTGGGAACCACCGCTCGGGCTCGTAGAAGGGGACCGGCGGCTCGCCGAAGCCCGCCAGCGCGTCCACGACGTCCCGGTGCAGCGCCGCCAGCTCCGGTGAGCGAGCGACGGGCAGCCACACCGCAGTCTGTGGAAAGACGCCGACGCCGTCGGTCCGGACAGGCACGGGGTCGTGGGACCGGCAAGCGTCGCGGACTGCAGTCTCGACGCGGTCTACATCGACGTCGTCCGCGAGCGGGGAGAGCGTGACGTGGGGGTAGGGGTTCACGTACCGCTCGATCCCGAACTCGGCGACGAGGTCGTCCCACACCGACTCGATCCGCTCGCTGTACGTCTCGGGGAGCGCGGGGCCGACGATCACTGCCACAGGCCGAGGTCGGCGGCGGGGCGGAAATGCGTTCTCCCCGTAGCCCTCGGGACATCGCTGCCGCGAGGCCGCCGTATCGAGGCCCCGATGTACGCTGCGTTCGCGAGACGCAGCCACCGCAGCCGCAACCGGAAACGCGCCGACCGACACCACTATGGGCATGGTCATCGAGCAACAGCGCAACGCCATGGGCTCCGACGATCGGCGGCTCACGAGCCGTCGTTCCCTCCTCGCCGTCGCTGGCGTCGGCATCCTCGGCAACGCGGGCTGCCTCGGCTTCGGCAGCGAGGACGGCGGCGGGCCCGAACCCCACCTCGGCGTCTGCGAGCTCCACGTTCTGTGCACCGGCGACGAGTCGTCGGAGTACGCCGTCGACGTCGAGGTGATTCGCGACGGTGAGCGCGTGTACGACGAGACGCACTCCCTCGCAGGTCGACGGAGCCTCCTGTTCCAGTCCTCGGCGGACGACTGGCTGGGCGGGGACGTCCGCCACCGCATCACCGTCGATCCCGCCGTCGTGGACGGCAGGGCTACCTACGACTCCGCGGAGGAATCCGACTACCCGAACTGTCACGGCTACCTCGTCACGTTCGACGAGACGGGGCTCGAGGGCGGGCCGGTGCACCAGGAGCGTGTCTGAGTGCGGATCGCCGCCGGGATCGGGACGCGCCCTCGCTCGCCGCCCGCGGCTGCAGCAGAACCCGGTCCCCCGGCCCGACCCCTCGCGACCGCCACCGCGGGATGCCACCACGTCACGACGCCTGCAGATGTTGCCGTAACTCAGGGTTATATCTCCCTAGCACTATATGCACTTCAATAATGACCGCGGCACGTGTGCGACGACGGACCCCGCCCGCGACGAACCGACCGACAGCGTGTTCCCGACCCCCGACGGAGGTGCGTCCATGTCGACGACGGTAGCGACCGAAGACCTCGGCGCATTCGAGTTCGAGTGCGGCGAGTCCATCCCCCAGCTCGAGGTCGCCTACGAGACCTACGGCGAGTTCGACGGCGACAACGCCGTCCTCGTCTGTCACGCCCTGACCGGCAGCGCCCACGTCGCCAACCGGCGGCTCGCCGAGGACGACGAGACGAACCTCGAGGCGCCCGAGACCGGGGGCCAGGCCCACGCCTGGTGGTCCGACGTCGTCGGTCCCGGCAAGGCAATCGACACGAACGAGTACTACGTCGTCTGCGTGAACGTCCCGGGTTCCTGCTATGGAACCACCGGGCCCGCCAGCGAGCATCCCGACACCGGCGAGCCCTACGCCACGGACTTCCCGCCGGTGACCGTCGGCGACTGGACCCGCGTCCAGCGGGAGGTGCTCGATTCGCTGGGCGTCGGTCGCCTGCACGCGGTCGTCGGCGGCTCCGTCGGCGGAATGAACGTCCTGGACTGGATCAGCCGCTACCCCGACGACGTCCGCCGGGCCATCCCCATCGCCGCGGCACCGCGGCTCGACGCCCAGTCCCTCGCGATCGAGGCCATCGCCCGCCGCGCGATCACCAGCGACTGCGACTGGAACGGCGGCGACTACTACGGCGAGGACCAGCCCGACCCCGACCACGGCCTGCAGATCGCCCGCCAGCTCGGCCACGTCCTCTACCTCTCGAAGGCGTCGATGGAGGAGCGCTTCGGCCGTCGCGCGGCCGGCCGCGAGGCCGAGCGCGATACCTTCCCCAGCGACCGCGCGGCGGACTTTTTCCCCTACCGCGACGTCGAGTCCTACCTCGATTACAACGCCCGCAAGTTCGTCGAGCGCTTCGACGCCAACAGCTACCTCTACCTCACGCGGGCGATGGACAACTACGACCTCGCGGCGGGCTACGAGGACGACGCCGACGCGCTCGCGGCATTCACCGGCGAGGCGCTCGTGATGAGTTTCACCGGCGACTGGCACTTCACCGTCGCCCAGGCCGCGGACCTCGCCGACGCCTTCCGCGAGACCGACGCCCGCGTCGCCCACCACGTCGGCGAGTCCGACCACGGCCACGACGCGTTCCTCGTCGAGCCAGAGACCGTCGGTCCGCCGCTGGCGGACTTCCTCGAGGCCGGCGTCGAGGGGAAGGCGGTGACGGACGCCGCGGGCGATCCGCCGACGGAGGACACGATCCCGCCGGTCCACTCGAGTCTGTTCTGAAGCTGGCTCCGGCCAGCGAGCGCCTCACTCCACGGGTGGCTCGCCGTTCGGGAGGCGGACCGTGACGCTGGTGCCCCCGTCCTCCCCCATGCCCGCACCCTCGCCCGTCCGAAAGGACACCTCCCCACCGAGGCTCCCCGCCGCCCAGGTGATCAGCCACAGCCCCAGCCCGCTGCCGTGCTCGAGGTCGGTCTCGGTCCCCGAGTCGATCGGTTCGAGTTCGTGGTCGGGGATCCCCGGTCCGTCGTCGCGAACCTCGATCGTCGTCCAGTCGCCGGACTGCTCGACGACGACCTCGACGGTCGGTCGCTCCGAATCGGCGTGGGCGACGGCGTTGTCGACCGCCGCGGTCAGCATCGCGGACAGCGACCGGGAGTTCGTCACCAGCTGGGCGTCGTCCGGAACGTCGACGGTGACTGCGGCCCGATCCCGGTAGGGATCGACGATCTCGTCGATTAGCTCGGGGAGATCCACCGGGTAGGCACCCTCCTCGGGGTCGACCAGCGCCTCCTCGATCGTCCGGGCCTGCTCGCCCAGCGAGAGCAGGCCGTCGGCCTCCTCGACGATGGTCTCCGCCTGGCCGGCGAGGGGCTCCTCCGTCTCCGCTGCCAGCTGCTCGCCGTAGGCCCGGACGACGGTCATGTCGTTGCGGAGGTTGTGCCGGAGCACACGATTGAGCACCGAGAGCTGCTGGCGTCGCCGCGTCGCCTCGCTGACGTCCTGAAAGAGGAGGGTCCGACCGAGCGGCGTCCCCGAGTCGTCCCGGATCGTCGAGACGGTGACCTCGAAGGGCTGGTGGCCCGAGGCCGTCGCCAGCGAGATCGTGTGACGGCCCTCCTCCGTCGGGATCGATCCGTCCGTGCCGACGTCCAGCGCGGACAGCCGGCTGCCCAGGAGGCTCCCCTCGGCGTCGGCGCCGAGCAGGTCGACGGCGGAGTCGTTGACCTCGACGATGCGGCCCTCGTCGTCGACCACCACGACGCCGTCGCCGAACTCCGCCAGTAGCCGCTCCCGGCCCAGCCGCCGGGCGGCAGGCGGGGAGTCGAACTGCGGAGCCCGGAAGAACACCAGGGCAGCGACAGTGAACACGACGCCGAACAGCAGCGGCGTCGTCGTCACCTGTGGGTACGGGCCGATGCCGAGTACCCACACGACGCTCCCGGCGCCCAGCGAGACGACGACGCCGAGCAGGCCCACCGCTTGGACGGTGTAGATCGCCTCCCGATCGATCAGGACCTCGACCAGGATCGCTCCAGCGGCCAGCAACACGGCGTAGGAGTAGGCCTTGTGGACGTAGAGCCAGGGCTCTTTCTCGTAGCTGACCGTCGCCGCCCCGAAGGCGGGGTCGACGGCGTACCCGGTCCACAGCAACGAGTGTTCGGTACTGGTGGCGACGGCGAGGAACGTGATCGCGGGGACGACGAACAGCCCGACGACGACCGGCCGGTCGAGGATGGCCCGGCGGCCGGTGTAGGCGGCGACGAACAGGAAGAAAGCCACGGGGGCGACGCCGTGGCCAAGCCAGATGGGGACCTCGAAGAGCCACCGGAGGTCCGGATCGAAGACGAGGAGGCCCAGGCCGTAGCTCACCGCCCAGATCGCCGACGACGCCGCACCCACCTGGAACCATCCCGCACCGGGCTTCGACCAGCGTCCCCGGACGAGCCAGCCCGATACCACGCACAGGAGGCCGGAGAGGAGGGAGGCCACGACGAGGGGAGACACCGGCATCTGACACGAGCGAGGGGCGGGAGCGGCTTCCGCGTTGTGCCCGTTCGGACTGGTCCGTTCGATCCGGTCACCGACCCTCGCTACGCCGCGGGCAGGTAGCCGTCCTCCTCGAGCACCCGTCGGAGCGTGTCCATGTTCGCGACGACGACGTCGCAGTGGGGCCGGACGGCGTCCTTTGGGACGAAGCCGATCGCGGTCCCCGCGACCTGGAGCATCGGGAGGTCGTTGGCCCCGTCGCCAACGGCGATCGCGTCGGCGAGGTCGATCCCCTCCCCCATCGCCAGCGTCTCCAGGGCGTCGTCCTTCGTCCCCTCGATCAGTGGGCCCTCGACCTCCCCCGTCAGGTGCCCGTCCCCGACCGGGAGGCTGTTCGCGACGATCGTGTCGACACCGACGCCCTCTCGCTCGAGGGCAGCCTCGACGCCGCGCTCGAACCCGCCGGTGAGGATCGCGACGTGGTGGCCGGCCTCGCGGAGGGCGGCGATCAGGTCTGCCGCGCCGGGCCGCAGGTACACCTGCTCGAAGGCCGCCTGTGCCCTGGCGTCCGGCAGGTCCTCCAGCAGTCCCGCCCGCTGCCGGAGGCTCTCGGCGTACGCGAGTTCGTCGTTCATCGCCCGCTCGGTGATGTCGTCCATGCGGTCGGCGACGCCGTACTGCTCGCCGAGCAGCACGGTCATCTCGGAGTCCGAGAGCGTCCCGTCGAAGTCGAACGCGAACAGCGCCATGGCGCCGGGTCCGGCCCCGCGGGTCATCAACGCCGCGATCCTCCCCGGCCCCGCCCTCGAGCGCCCGGCGCGTCCACCGCCGGCCGGGCAGTCAGCCGCTCCCAGCCGCCTCGAAGGTCACCAGCTCGACCTGGACGTCACCGTCGGGGCCGTGCCATACCAGGGCGCCCGCTGCGCCCGGGGCGACGTCCCGGACCGTCACCGCGTCGCCGGTCCGCAATCGCTCGCCCTCCGCCGTCCACGCCTCGTGCGGCTCGCCCGCGACGGTGACCGTCAGCCGATCGACGGCAACTGTCTCGCCCGCGGCGTGCGTGATCGTCACCTCGCCTGCAGCGGGATCGTACTGCTGCTCGAATCCGGCCTGGGGCGGCTCGGCCTGGGGGACGCCCGTACCGCTCAGTGCATAGACGTACGCGAGGGCGACGATGGCAACGAGCACGGTGATCCCCACGATCGCGAACAGCGTGAGCTGCGTGGAGCGATCCATGCCGCTCCACCAGCCGCCGGCAGCGCGCTCACCCATGCTCGGCCAGCCGGGGTACGTCCGCTGGCGGTCGTTCTCCGATGGCACGTGCTCCTGGGGTTCGACGTGATCGACGCCGTGCACGCCCTCCTCCGCCCACCACGGTTCCTCGCCGAGGTCGACAGGGAGTACCCCGTCGGCCCCCTCGTCCCCGTCCATCGCCGCAACGATCAGGGGCTTCCGGCATAAACTAACCGGACGAGTCCCGAAATCAGACCAGCAAATCGACCTCGTAGCCGTTGGCCTCCAGCTTGTCGATGAGGTCCGCCACGTGGTCGTGGCCGCGCGTCTCGAGTTCGAGCTCGACCTCGGCGGCGTTCATGTCGATGTCCCGCGAGCTGCGGTCGTGCTGGATGCGGTAGATGTTGGCCTTGGCCGCCGAGATGACCGAGATGAGGTCGTCGAGCGCGCCGGGACGGTCCTTGAGAACGGTCTCGAACTTGACGTAGCGGCCGGTCTCGACGAGGCCACGTACGATCACCGTCGTGAGGGTGTTGAGGTCGATGTTCCCCCCGGAGAGACACGCGACGATCGTCTCCTCGTCGGCGTAGTCGAATCGCTCTTGCAGTACGGCCGCCAGCGGCGCAGCGCCCGCCCCCTCGACGAGCGTCTTCGAGCGTTCCAGCAGGTACAGCACCGCCATCGCGATCTCGGGGTCCGAGACCGTGACCACCTCGTCGACTCGCTCCTGGATCACCTCGAAGGGGAGGTCTCCGACCCGCCGCGTCGCGATGCCGTCGGCCATCGTGTCGACGGCGTCGCGCTCGTAGATCTCGCCGCGCTCGAGTGACTGCGGGAGGCTGGCCGCGCCCTCGGCCTGAACGCCGACGACCCGGACGTCCGGGCGATTGGCCTTGATCGCCGTCGCAACGCCGCTGATCAGCCCGCCGCCGCCGACCGAGACGACGACGGTGTCCACCCCGGGACACTGCTCGAGCATCTCCAGGCCGAGCGTTCCCTGACCGGCCATGACCTGCTCGTCGGCGAAGGCGGGGACGTACGTGCGGTCCTCCTCGCGCTCGAGCATGTGGGCGTGCTCCGCCGCCTCGCTGTAGTCGTGGCCGTGGAGGACGACCTCCGCCCCGTAGGAACGGGTCGCGTTGACCTTCGAGATCGGCGCGTGCTCGGGCATCACGATCTTGGCGTCGACGCCCAGCCGGGAAGCCGCCAGCGCGACCCCCTGGGCGTGATTCCCCGCGCTCGCGGTGACGACGCCGGCCGCCTGTTCGGCCGCCGAGAGCGTGGTGATCCGGTTGGTCGCGCCGCGAATCTTGAACGCTCCCGTCCGCTGGAAGTTCTCGAGCTTGAGGTGGACGTCGGCCCCGGTCATCGCGGAGAACGTGTGGGAGTGGCGCATCGGCGTCTCGCGGGCGGTACGGACAACCCGCTCGCGAGCAGCTTCGACGTCGGCGAGAGAGAGCATGGCACCACTACCGCCGCTCGGGCCAAAAAATGGTGGGCGTCGGGAGCCCGGCGGCACAGTGGTACCGGGCTGACGGACTCGGCCCGGGCGAGACGGGTTCGCCTCCGCCGAGACGGACTCGTCTGCTGGCCGAGCGCACCACTCGTCTGGCAATCGAAGAGCCTGCCCGCGGTCCCCTCGACTTGCTACCCCGACTCCCTACGCCGATCCGGCGTCGCCGGCGGCGTCCTCGGCGTCCAGCTCGCCGGGCGTGCTGTCGAGGAGGTCCTCGAGGAGCTTCGTCTGGGCGGCCGCGAGGTGCTCGGCCAGGGTCGAGGGACAGATGTCCAGCGCCTCGGCGACCTCCGAGGCGTTGGCGCCACGGGGGTACTCGAAGTAGCCCATCCCGTGGGCGGTCTCGAGGACCTCCCGCTGACGGTCGGTGAGCCGGCCGCGATCGACGGGCACCAGGTCGCCGGGCTCGTCGCCGGCGCCGGCGTGAGAGACGCTCCTGATCCGGACGGTGTCGGCCGCCTCCTCGACGTCCCGGAGGAGCGCGCCGACGTCACAGTCCGCGTCGAGGTGCAGCGTGACGAACAGCGAGCCGTCATTCGCCCGGACGTCCGCGATCGGGTGCCCCGCCATCTCGATGCGCCGGCAGGCACAGGGGCCTTCCGGACGTTCGAACTCGTAGACTGCGCCGTCCTCGCGCTCGAACACCGGCGTCACCGCCGTGTCGGTGCCGGGCGCGACCATCTCCATACTGCCGGCCTCGACGGGCTCCACCGCGTCGGCGGCGGCTGGTGCCGCGGAGACCGCACCCTCCGCCCCGCCGGCCGCCGGGGCAGTCGCCGTTGCAGTGGGGCGGTACTCCTCGAGGGGCGTGACGACCCCGTCGAGTTCGAACTGCTCGACGGTGGCGTCACCGGCGTCGCTCCACGTGACGTCCGTCGCCTCGCCGTCGACGGTCGACGCGGCGGCCACGACGGGACAGCCCTCGGGCTGGTCGATCTCGAGCTGGAGGCGGAGTCCGGGCATGTGTGCACGTACGCGGTCCATCCCCGATAATCGGGGTCGTGATTCCCGGAACCTTGGAAGGTCGACCGAACGACTTCGGGTCGGGTCCAGCGCCACCCGAAGCGGCAGCGAGGATGCTCAGATCCCCAGGATTTGCCAGTAGTACGGGCTCACGAACCCCTCGATGAGCCCCGCGAGCACGAACAGGACCGCCAGGCCCACGAGGATCTCGAAGGCGTGGTCGATCGCCGCCGCGAGCCCGTCGCGGTCGATCGTTCCCCGGACGTAGCCCAGGCCGATTCCACCGAGGTGCAGCCCGAGTGCACCCGAGATCACGAGGGCGGGCAGTTCGATCACGCCGTGGGGGACGAGAAACGCCTGCAGGGCCGCCGGGTCGGTCTCCAGCTGGTAGGCGACCCCGATCACGGCACCGTTGTACGCCAGCGAGACCGCCGTGGGGATCCCCAGGACGAGACCCGCCAGGGACTGCCCCGCTGCGACGGTCCAGTTGTTCGTCGCGAAGTGGACGAACGCGATCACCGGGTTCATCCCCTCGATCCGGGACTCGATGGAGGCGACCACGAGGTCGTCGACCTGCTGGCCGGCCCAGAGGCCGAGGCCGATCCCGGCGACGAACAGCGCCGCGCTGGCGACGCCGGCGCCGACGTGGCCCCTCGTGAAGGACCACGTGCTGGCGAGGCCGCGACGGAGGGCCCGCCGTAGCCGGGGCAGCGGGTCGGCCTCGGGCGGGTCCGGTGCCGCGATTGGTACGCTTCGATCGCGGGCGTAGAGCGTGGTCTTCACGAGGTCGAGAAACGGGAAGACGAAGACCAGGGGCACGAGCGTGGAGGCAGTGGCCGCTCCGGCCTGGCTGAACGTCGAGCCGATCAGGTTCCCGACGCCGGTCGCACCGAGCGCGAGGATGGCATAGCCGAGGACCTGGAACGCGTTCGAGCGGACGTGGCGGGCACCGTGGCGCAGGGCGGGTGCCGCACCGACGCCCTCGACGACGGCGGCCGGCTTGGCGAACGCGAGGACGAACCGGAATACGATCAACAGCGGGATCGCCCCGAGGAGCGCGAAGAACGCTGGCACGACGAACAGCGGGCTGTCGAAGACGAACACGCCGACCAGCACCCATCCCACCGGAATGCCGACGACGACGAGGTACGCGAGGAGCTCCACCACCAGCAACGCGAGGAACGTCCAGGTGTGGCTGAACACACCCTCGACCCCGGCCCGGGTCGGTGGCCTGTCCTGGAGCACGGCGAAGACGGCGTGGTACCGCCCGGCACCCACGACCGCCTGGAACGCGAGCGACACGACGATCGAAACCAGGACCGTCGCGACGATGATCGCGATCACCGTCGGGGTGAAGAGGTCCAGGACCGCCTCCTCCAGTGCGGCGTCGTCCACGTCCACGTCACCGGGGTCGTTGCGGTTGATCGGCGCGGCGGGTTCGAGCACCTCCCGGACCGCCTCCAATCTGCCGGTGCCCTGCAGCGAGAGATACGCCAGCAGCAGGCCTGCGACGGGGACGACTCGCATGACCACCGGCACCGCGAGGCCGGCGACGTAGAATGGAAGGACTCCGGCGGGTTTGGCGGCGAGCGACCGGACGCTCGACCGAACGGCGTCGTCGAGGCTCATCACGCCGACCTTCCACGCGAGCCCTTAATGATCCTGGTGCACCGTCCGCGAGGCTGAGACAGCGGTCCCGTCACGGCCCCGACCCGGTGGCGCACCCCGAAGAGACGCCCTCGGGGGTAGGCCGCCTCGGTCGCCCGCGGATCAGTACTGGTGGGTCCGCCGCTCGGACACGTACTGCCCGCCGGCGCCGTCGTCCCAGACGAAGCGGAAGTCGATCGCGCTCCCGTCGCTGCTCGTGTCGCGGGTGTGGGTGTGCTCGGTGCCGCTCCCGCTCATCCGGTAGCCGACCCAGGCGTCGGTCCCGGGCTCGGCGAACTGCACGTCCGCCCAGCTCGCCGCGTTGTTCGGGGTGAAGGTCCACTCGACCTGGTCGGTGCCGACCGAGGCGACGCTGGCGCTCCAGCCGTCACCGGTCGTGCCGGAGTAGTCACCGCCGCTCCCGCCACCGCCACCGTCGCCGCCGGTGTCGATGGCGACGTTCTCGAACGTCGCCGCACAGAGCGTGCCAGTGGCGTGGCTCGTCACGGGCAGGCCCACGTACACCGAGTCGCTCATCGCGATCGTGGCGCTCCCGATCTGGCTCCACGAGCTCCCGTCGGCGGACTCGTAGGCCGTGATCGTGTCACCCGAGCGCTCGATACGGACCCAGTAGGACCCGGAGCTCCCCGCACCGCCGGTGTGTGCCGACGTGCCGCCCGTGGTGGTCCGGCGCTGGAACCCCGTCCCGTTCCCGGGGGTCACGCACGCCATCCCGTGGGTCGACCCGGCGTCCAGCGTCTCGCGGACCATGACGCCAGCTTTGGCCCACGAGTGGGTGTTCTCGACGCTCGTGACGTTCGCGGTGATCGACACGTCGCCGCTGACCTGCTGGTAGACGTAGTGGAACGCGTCGGCGGACCCCCAGATGTCAGCGCCGGCGCCCTGGACAGTCCGCGTCCCGCCGCTCGTACTCGTGCTGCCGGAGGCGCTGACCGAGCCCACGTCCTGGTTCGTCCAGGGCGAACTGCTGGACTCGACGGTGATCGTGCTCGACGTCGACGCCGTGGCGCCGGCGTCGTCCGTGACGGTCAACGTGACCGTGTAGTCGCCGGTCGCTCCGTAGCTGTGGGTGACCGTCTGGCCGGTAGCCGTCGCGCCGTCGCCGAAGTCCCAGCTGTAGCTCGCGATCGAGCCGTCCGGGTCCGACGAGCCGCTGGCGTCGAACGTGACGCTCTCGCCGACGGTGGGCGACGTTGGGTCGCTCGCGAACGACGCGGAGGGGGCCGCGTTGGTACCGGTGTCGACGGTGACGCCCTCGAACGTCGCCGCACAGAGCGTGCCAGTGGCGTGACTCGTCACGGGCAGGCCCACGTACACCGAGTCGCTCATCGCGATCGTGGCGCTGCCGATCTGGCTCCACGTACTGCCGTCGGCGGACTCGTAGGCGGTGAGCGTGTCGCCAGAGCGCTCGATCCGGACCCAGTAGGACCCGGAGCTCCCGCTCCCGCCGGTGTGTGCGGAGGTTCCATCCGTCGACGTCCTGCGCTGGAAGGCGGTGCCGTTGCCGGGCGTAACGCAGGCCATTGCGTGGGCGGAGCCCGCCGTGAGCGATTCCCTGACCATGACGCCCGCCTTCGCCCAGGCGTTGGTGTTCTCGACGCTGGTGACGTTGGCCGTGATCGTCACGTCGCCGCTGACCTGCTGGTAGACGTAGTGGAAGGCGTCCGCGGAGCCCCAGATGTCGGCGCCCGCGCCCTGGACCGTCCGCGTGCCGCCGCTCGTGCTGGTGCTCCCGGAGGCGCTGACCGAGCCCACGTCCTGGTTCGACCACGTCGTTCCGCCGCCCCCGGAGTCGGTCGTGACCTCTAGGGGTCCCGCCTCGGCGCTCTGATTGCCGTTGCCGTCGTCCGCGGTGACGGTGATGGAGTACGTCGTGCTCGCCGAGAGGCCGGTGACGGTCGCAGCCGTGCTCGAGGAGGTCGTCTGGAACTGGCCGTCCACGTAGACGTTGTAGTAGGCCGTGTTCGTGCCGTCGTGGTCCCACGCGAGGCTGACCGAGGTGTCGGTCTTCCCCGTCGAGCGCAGGTTCGTCGGGGCCGAGGGGGTCGGGTCGGTCCCGCCCCCACCCGTCGTCGTCGCCATCGAGTTCGCGGGGACGCTGAGCGTCGTCCCATCGGAGAAGTTGACCGTGGTGCTCGTGTCGCTGGCGTTGTACGCACAGTAGGTGCGCCCGGCGCTGTTCGAGAACACCTGGTAGAACGTGGTGTCCGCGGTGACGCTCGGGTCGGGCGACCCCATGGCGTCGAGGTTCCCGATCCAGTACAGCGTGTGGGCCTTCGGCTGGGCGGCCTCCGGCGAGTAGCTGTCGACCTGGGCGTCGAACCGCGAGAGCGCGTCCGTCGGGTCCGAGAACGCCTCGTACATCCAGAGGATGTCCGGCCAGTAGCTGAAGCTCCCGCCCTTGAGATCGGAGATCTGCTGGAACGTGCGTGCGGTGAGGTCGTCGTCCCAGCCGAGGTGCATGGAGAAGCCCGACAGCGGCAGCATGTTGATGCCGTAGACGGCTTCGCTGTCGGCGGTCCACCACGTCGAGTGCGCCGCCATGTTCCCCCAGACGATCCCCGCGAAGTCGGCCTCCCAGCTGTCGGGGAAGTTGGTCTGGTCCCTGTCGTACCAGTACTCCTGGATGGCGCGGGCGTGCATCGAGTACAGCGCGATGCCGAAGTCCCTGATCTCGGTGTTGCCGGTGTACTCGCCCCACTCGATCATCGCCGCGTAGGACATCATCGCCTCCGAGGAGGACTCCTGGTTGTTGCCGTCGGCGAAGTTCCCGGAGCCGTGTGCCCAGGAGTGGCCCGCGTAGACGCTGAAATTCCTGTTGAACGGGTAGTCCGGGTCCGACCGCGAGGGGTTGGCGTAGTCGTCGACGAGCTCCTCGACCATCCCGCCCCAGTTGCCCATGTCCGCCCATGTGGGGTTATGCCGTGCGACGCGCGCGGCAGCCCAGACGTAGTGCCCGAAGTGGAAGTGGTGGTCGCTGACGTCCGTGACCGATCCGTGGCTGCCCTGGATCCCCTGGAGCACCCCGAGTGAATCGTCGTAGTAGAACGTCGCGGACGACGAGCGGGTGAACCACTGCTCCAGTCCCTGGCGCACCGAGTCCAGCAACCGGTCGCGCTTGCCGGTCATGCCGAGCTGGTCGGCCATCGCCGCTGACTTCGCCATCCGACTCGCGGTGTCCTTCCCGAAGCGGTAGGTGTCCTGGTCGACGCCGCCCTGGATCGACTCGGAGACGTTCGAGAGCAGGTTCTGGACCCGCGTCGAGTCGTAACTCCCCTCGTCGGGCAGGAACGGGACGAAGCCGTGCCAGGTGTAGGTCACCGAGAACGCCGTCCCCTCCAGGGCCTTCATCTCCCCGCGTGCGGAGGGATAGGAGACGCCCATCGTGGGCTCGCTCGTGTGCTTCCACTGGTGGGGGTACAGCGCGGTGATCGTCCCCGAAGCCGCGCTGTCGGGCCGCTCGTTGAAGGAGAAATTGAACGTCGTCGTGACCGTCGAGTTCGTCTGGTCGTAGTTCCAGTCGAAGACGGTGTCGGTGATCTGGTTGTAGGCGTACTGCTCGAACGTCGACAGTGACGCCTGGTCGGGCAGGATGGCGATGGAGGCGAACGACGCCCCCGTCGTCATCGTCTGGGTGCCGACGCCGGTCCAGTCCGTGCCACTGGGCGCGTAGATGCCGTAGTTGTTCCCGTTGACCGTGACCCCGACGACGTTGCCGTTGTCGGCGAACACCGAGGGCGTCGCGCTGAAGGCGATCTCGCCGCCACCACCGGCGAACTCGAAGAACGCGTAGGGCGAACCCTGCGCGATCGTAAAGCGCGTGGACGTGCCCGTGCCCTCGCCGAAGACGCCAGTGCCGGACCAGTCGCCGTGGTCGTCGAGGCGCACGTCGCTGTACGTGCCGGCCCCCGAGTGGCTGACGGTGAGATCCGTCGCGCCACTTTTCATCGCGTTGCCGACCTGGTTCGAGGCGTCCCAGCTCGTCGTCCAGTCCGTCGGGTGGCCGACCTCCAGGCCGCCCCCGACGGTCTTGAAGATCAGCGGGTGGCCAGCGAGGAGCGTGTCGGTGCCCGTGATCCCAGCCAGCGGGATCGTCGTGTACCAGTCGTTGGTCGGGACTGGCCCCGTCCCGAAGTTGCCGGTCGTGTGCCGCCCGTAGCTGTGCGTCGCAGCGCCCGCTGGGGGTGTGTCGTGATAGCCCCCACTGCCCACCGCGCCTGCCGCGGCGTTCCCGACGAGGCCGCTGCCGGCGATGCCGGCCGCGCCGACGCCTTTCAAGAGTGTTCGTCGCGAGAGGTCGATTCGACCGTCCGTCTGCTGGGCCGCAGATCCGTCCTGCTCGGCCGCGTTCGTGTCGTTGTCGTCCATGGTGTAGCTGGCGGCCACGAGCGTGTGACTGTCACCCGTGCCCCGCCGTGGTCCACTGCTGGGCAGATCCCTCCTTATTGTTTATCATATAACATGAAAGCCGGGGGCGGTTTTCACGTGGTCGGGGATCGCCTGATCGTACCGACACCGGCGGAGAAATGTAGCGAGTGCTGGGCGTGAATCTCGTTTCTCGTCCGAGGATGGCGGCGACGGTGATTCCCTATCGAGTGAGGCGTCACGGGAGAGTACATCGGCTCGCACCGCGGGGGCCCGCGGCCTTCCGGGGCGCCGTTCGTCCCGCGCGAACCGCCGGGCTGGCGGGCCGGACGACGGACGTCGCGGAGCGGGACCGGGCTCGATGCCTCGACCGACACCCATTTGCACGTGGTAATCGTCATCGACGTGCATGAGTGTCGTTCACACGCAGGGGGACCTCCAGGTCGTCCACCTCGACGATCACGCGGCCTACGACGAGCTCCCGGCCGGTCGGCTCGAGGCCGAGCGCGACGGGCTCCGCGTGCTCGTGGCCGAGACCCTCGACGACGCAGTGGACCTGCTGCGGGCGGCGGACGCAGACTGCCTGGTCGCCGGCATCGACGGGGTGGACGGTGCCTCGCCTGCCGCGATCACCGCCCGGAGCCGCGAGGCGGTCTCGGACCTCCCGATCGTCTTCTTCGACGACGCCGACCCCGCTGCGGTCGTCGACGCGCTCGACGCCGAGACGAGCTTCGTTTCGAGTCCGCCTCGGCCCGACGCGGATACGTACGCGCTGCTGGCCAACCGCATCGAGTCCCTGGTGCCGCGACGACGGGAGACGTCGGTGTTCGACCCACTGGCCGAGGACCTCGAAGCGCTGTTCGAGGCAGCCTCGCTGCCGGTCTGCGTCGTCAGGGGCGAGCGGGTGACCTACGCCAACGACCCGTTCCGCGCCGCGTTCGACGTCGGACCGGCGCCGTTCCGGGCCGCTCGCGTCTACGACGCCGTGGTGGAGGGCGAGGGGGAGCTCCGGTCGGCGTGTACCCCGCCGGCGAGCGGGAGTGTCTCGGTCGCGGTCGAGTACCCGCAGGGCGACCAGCACCGCGTCGAGGTGGCGGTCGCGAGCGACGGCGGCGCAGTGCTCGCGCTCTGGTCGCGGGCGGCCGGTCCCGAGGCCGATCGTCCCTCCCGGGAGGAGTCGATGCTGCGCTCGCTGCTCGAGGAGCTCCCGATCTCGGTGTACTTCAAGGACCGGCAGAGCCGGCACGTGAAGGTGAGCGACGGCCTGATCGGGATGTCCGCCGAGGCGTACCTGGTCAACGGCGAGGGGAAGCGACACCCCTCGGCCGCGGACGTGCTCGGCAAGACCGACTTCGACCTCTATCACGGCGACCACGCGAGCCTGACCGTCGAGGACGACCACCAGGTGATGGAGACCGAGCGGCCGATCGGCCTCAAGGAGGAGTACACGCGCTCGGACACGGAGGAAGACATCTGGCTGCTGTCGGCCAAAGGCCCGTGGTACGGCCCCGACGGCAATATCGCCGGCGTCGCGGGCGTGACCGTCGACGTGACCGAGCAGAAGCTCAATCGCCGCGAGGAGTCGCCCCTGGACGGCCGGCTCGACCAGTTCGAGCGCGTGCTCACGACCACGTTCCGCGACGAACTCCAGGCTGCCATCGACAGCCTCGAGCGCGCTCGGGAGTCGAATGCCGTCGAGACCGCCCGTGGCACGGCTCCGGAGATCGAGGGCCCAGGGGAGCATCCGCCAGCACAGCTCGCGGACGTCGCGGACCGCCTCGAGGTGCTCGAGCGCCTCCTCGCGGACACGATGACGCTCGCTCGCTACACCCGGACGCCGACCCGGCGCACCTCGATCGACCTCCCGGAGTTCCTCCGGACGGTCTGGGCCGACGTGGATCCCGCGACCGGCAGCCTCGCCGTCGAGACCGACCAGGTGCTGTTCGCCGACGAGGAGCAACTCCACTGCCTCCTCCGGAACCTCTTCGAGGTCGCCCTCCAGCACGGACCGGCGGACGTGACCCTCACTGTCGACGAGCTGGAGGACGGGTTCTACCTCGAGCGCGACGGCCCGCCGTTGCCCCCCGAGCAGCGCGACGCACTGATGGAGGGACAGGTCGACGACGACGCCGAATCTCTGGGGCTGGCCATGACGATCGTCGTCGGGGTCGCCGACGCCAACGGCTGGGACGCGTCCGTCTCCAGCGGTGGCCGACGGTTCGAGTTCGCCGGCGTCGAGGTGCGCTGAGGCAGGCCATCGGAAGGAGCCGGCGGAGCCCGCACTCGTCGCGTCGAACCCCACGATCGAGTGGTTGCCAGCGAAGGCAGCGTGGGCGCGGTTTCGATACCGGCGGGACCCCACAGAAAGGAAGACCCTTATAGATCGTCGAATGATACTACGTGCCATGGCGGGACTCGACGCCGGCGCATGCGACGCGCCCTTCGCCGACAGGGCGTCGCTGACGGCCCGTGGGGTTGCGACAGAGCTTCCCGAGCGGGCCGGCGACCTCGCTGCGCTCCGGGAGGCACTCGCCCCGAGCCGGGACGGCAGCGGAGCCGTCGGCGCCAGCGTCTACGGACCATCGGGATCGGGGAAGACGGAGCTGGCCCTCCAGTGTGGCAGGGAGTTCGAGGCGGCCGGCGGCACGCTCCTCCACCTGGACTGCGGCGTCGACGACACCGAGTTCTCCTGCTGTCGCCGGATCGCGAACGAACTCGGGGATGAGCTCCCGGCGTCGGGACTCTCCGTCGACCGCGCACGGCGACGAGCGATCGAGCGGGTGCGGGCGGCCCCCACCCCAGTGTGCGTCGTGCTCGACGACGTCGACCGGCTGGAAGACGACGTGCGACGCGCGCTGCTCCTCGAGGTCGTGGACCGTCCGGGGGAGGCAGCCGTCGGAACGATCGCGACGAGTGGCTCCCTCGCCCATCGGAACTCGTTGGGGCCTCGCGAACTCGCGGTCGTCGGCGACACCGAACGCGTCCTCGCTCCCTACGGCCGCGAAGCGCTGCGAGCGATCGTCGAGCGTCGCTCCCGGCGTGCCTTCCAGGACTGCGCGGTCGACGACGGCGTTCTGGAGGCCGCCGTCGAGGCGGCGCTGGAACGTGGCGGCGACGCCGGGTACGCGCTCGACGTCCTCGCGACCGCCGGCGAGCTGGCCCGGGACGGGGGCGCCACGTCCCTCGGGAGGACGCACCTCGAGCGCGCCCGGGACCAGGTTCGGGTCGACGCCCTGGTCGAACGGATCGGGACGCTCCGGGACCACCACCGGTTCGCACTCCGCGGCCTCTGTGACCTCGCCCGGAACGCAGCGACGCCAGCGAGAGTCGGCGCGGTCTTCGGGGCCTACGTCGACGCGTGCGAGCAAGCGGGGGTGGAGCCCAACACCGAGCGGTCGCTCCAGAACTACCTCGGTCGCCTCGTCGAGACGGGGCTCCTCGAGGTCGAGGAGGTCCGCACGGACGCGGGCGGGAAGTTCAACCGGTACGGCCTGGGCCGGGACGCCGACGCTGTCGATGTCGCACTCCAGGCCGTCGCGTAGACTGTGGGCCCTGGGACGGACCGGTGGCGTCGACGGTAGGAAGTGTCGGACACGCGATCAGTCCCGCCGTCGCCAGTACCGACGTCTCGTGGGGACCGCGGTCACCGCCGGGGCGACCGAGAGCAGCGCCCGCTGGGACGCCGGCTGGAGGGGAGTGGCGCCCCAGCCTCGACGCCGGGGCGTCCCAGTCACTCGCGATCCTCGGCAACGGGCTCGGTCCCCGCCGCGGAGGCGGCAGATCGACCGCCGTGCTCGGCAGCGTCCTCGATGCTGCCACGGTCGGCCATCATCGTCGCGGCCCGCTCTGCCCACTCGCCGCGGGCGAAGCCCCAGCCGACGATCGCCAGCGCCCAGGCGTTCCAGGCCGCCACCGCGACGTAGACGGCCAGCGGCCCCAGCCCGAGCAGAACGCCACCGACCGCCGAGCCACCGAGGTAGACGACGAGCATCCCGGTCGTCCGCGCGAGGAACGGCGTCCGGGTCTCGCTCGCTCCCTGGAGTGCTCCCGAGAGCACGACCAGCGACACCGTGAGCGGCGCCGCCAGACCGAACGCCCGGACGAACGCCACCGCGTGTCCCGCTGTGGCGGCGTCGTCGGTGAACACGGCAACGATCGGCTCGGCGGTTAGCACGAGCGCGAGCCCGAACGTGCCGACGACGAGGACGCCCAGCGCCGTCGTCGCCCATCCCTCGAAGCGGGCGTCGTCGGGACGTCCCGCGCCGAGGGACTGTCCCACGACGACGCTCGCGGCAACGTGGAGCCCGCGGGAGAGGGGACTCGTGACCTGCTGGAACACTCGCCTGCCGATCTGGTAGCCCGCGTTGACGGGCGTCCCGAACGCCAGCAGGAGTGCGTTGAAGGGGAACTCCACCACGGTGGCGATCAGGCCCTCCGCGATCTTCGGCGCGGAGACCACGAGCAGCTGCTTGGCGATCACCAGCCGTCGGGGGCGGCACAGCCCCGCATCGCTCCAGCCCACCGCCAGCACCGCGAGCAGCGCCGTTGCGGTGAACACGTTCCCGAACGCAGTCGCGAGCCCGACGCCGACGATCTCGAGGCGGGGCGCGCCGAGCAGCCCGAGTCCGAGCACCAGCGACAGCGCGACGTTGAGCAGGTTCGAGACGACGTTGACGTACATCGGCGTGGTCGTGTCGCCGGTGCCCTGCAGCGACCGCGCGGCGATCAGCGAGACGTGGCGGGCGGGCGCCGTGGCGAAGACGATCGCGAGGTAGGTTCCCCCGAGCTCCGCGACCTCGGCGACGTCCTCGGGGTCGCCCCACTCCCCGAGCAGCGCGATGGCGGGCTCGCCGAGGAGGAATCCCAGCGCGACGAACGGGACACCAGCGAGCGCCCCGACGATCAGCGCCTGCGTGATCGCCTCGTCCCTGGTCGCCTCGGCCTCCGCCCCGGTGTCCTGGCTGGAGAGCGCGATGGCGCCCGTGCCGAGGCCCAGGCCGATCCGCAGGGGAAACCGGGCGTAGAGGTCGGCGAGCCCGATCGCCGCGACGGCGATCGGCGAGAACAGTGCCGTCACGAACACGTCGGTCGTCCGCATCCCGGTCCGGGTCACCTGCTCGACCATCATGGGCCAGGACAGCGAGAGGACCCGGCGCCAGACGTCGAACAGGCGATCCCGGTCGACCATACGACGGCTCCCGCCGGGGGCTACTTGAGTGCGCGGGCGGGGTGGGGACTTGCCGCAACCGGCCGGTCAGCCGCCGGGCGGCGACCGCCCGCCTACCGCCGGACATCGTGGGCGTTCGCCGCCGGCGCGGAGCGTGATCGAGTCCAGTCTACCGAGAATCGTGGGCGTACGCCCTCCACCCGCCGGGAGGGACTGAGCGATCTCGAAGAGATCGCGAGGGTCGGAAGACGAGCGGAGCGGGTCTTCCGGAAATCGAAGGGGCCGAGCGCTCGTCGGGATGTACCGAAGGAAGCACCACAGCGACCGGAGGGAGCGAGGAGCGCAGCGAGCTGGAGACGCGAACGAAGTGAGCGTCTCCGGACGACGAGCGGCGAACGGAGTGAGCCGCGAGTGTAGATCCGACGAGCGCTCGGGGGCTTCCGAGGTGATCGGAGTATAGCTAGTCGTTTCCTGAGCGAAACGCAGTTACTCCCCGGCCTTCTCGCGAGCGGCGGCGACGAGCAGCGGCAGCGTGATCGTCGCGTCGGCGTAGACGGAGGCGTTCCGCGCGGCGGGTTCGAGTTTGCCCCAGGAGCGAGCCTCGTCGAGCGTGGCACCCGACAGCCCGCCAGTCTGGGGCGGATCCATCGTGAGCTGCACCGCGTACTGGTAGGCGTCTGGCGCGACGAGCATCGTCTGGAGGACGAAGTTCTTGGGCACCCCGCCGCCGACGAGGAGCGCGCCCGCGGAGTCCGCCTCGTGGGCGAGGTCGTTCAGCCCCGTCATGTCGCCGAGGGCGTCCAGGGTCAGCCCGGAGGTCTGGGAGTAGATCCAGGCCTGGATCCCGAGCACGGAGTCCTGGACGGCGGGACAGTAGATCGGGACGTCGTGCTCGTGGGCCGCGGCAGCGATGCCCGGGCCCTCCTCGACCTCCTCCGCCTCGTTCACCGCGGCGTTCGCCCGCCCGAGTTCGGCGGTCAATTCCTGGATCGACACCCCGCCTCGCTCGGCCAGCGGCGGGAAGACGTGCTCGCGGAGGTGGGTCTCGAACGCCGCGAAGTGCTCCTGGGGCAGGTAGACGTTGTAGATCCGGTCGACGCCCTCCTCGCGGAGCGTCTCGTCGTGCTCGCGGTCGCTCAGGTCGGGGTGCTCGCTCCGGCCGTGGTGGTGCTTCCCCCCGATGGCCTCGATGGCGTCGTGGGTGAGGTTCGCGCCGGTCGTGACGAGCGCGTCGACGTGGCCATCGCGGATGAGGTCCGCGACGATCCGGCGCATCCCCATCGGCACCATCGCCCCGGCGAGCCCGACGAATGTGGTCACGTCGTCATCGAGCATCTCCGCGTACACGTCGACGGCCTCGTGGAGCGTGGCCCCGCCGCCGCCCGCCGCGCCGTACTGGTCGGCGAGTTCGCCGACGGTCATCCCCGCCCTGGCCTCGGCGTGTCCCACGGGGTCGTGGTGGAACTCCTCGCGCTCGGGCTCGTGGTCGGCCCGCTCGCCGGCCTCCCCGTCGTCGGTCATGGCCGCGGCTGGGCGCGCCACTGCTTTGAACGGCGCGGTTCGGAGCGGTGGCGGCCCGGTCCCGGTCCCGATCGCCAGCCAGCACCGCACCGCGACCACAGCGTTCAACTCCCGACCCGACGAAGCCGCGGCCGATGACCGAGCCGGCCCCCGAGGTCAGCGTCGTGATCCCGGCCAGGAACGAGGCCGACTACCTCGGGGGCTGTCTCGCCAGCGTCGGCACCCAGACCACCGACCGGCCCTACGACACGATCGTCGTCGAGGGCGATAGCGACGACCAGACGCCCGACGTCGCCAGGACCTACGGGGTCGACCTCGTCGAGGGACCCGGGGAGGGCATCGGCAACGGCCGCGACCTCGGCGCCGAGCACGCCGACGGCGAGTGGCTCCTCTTCGTCGACGCCGACACCCGTCTCGCCCGCCACTACGTCGACGCGATGCTCGCGTTCGCCGAGCGTCGGGACCTCGACGCCGCCGCCGCTCGGTGCCGGATGGACGGGCTCCGGTCGACGCTGATGCAAGGAACGATCAACCACGTGTTCCCCCACCTCGACCGGCCGATCCTGCCGGGATTCAACTTCCTCGTCCGCAGCGACGTCTACGAGGCCACCGGTGGGTTCCCCGACGTCCCCAACGAGGACACCGCGTTCAGCCGACGGCTGGGTCGGGAGTACGCCACCGCGTACCATCCCGAGGTACTCGTCGAGACGTCGGGGCGGCGGATCCACGACCAGGGCCTGACGGGAACCTTGCTGCACTACGTCCGCCTGGACGTCGGACGCATCCGCGCGGACTACCCGTAGCCCCTCACCCGAGACCCGCCGCCACCCAACGCCGGTCCGTCCCCGGCCACACCTTCATCAGGGAGAGCGCGGCGAGCGGCGGCGTGGCCTGAGAGTTCGCCCGACGCGGCCGAGGCGGGAGCCGTGGCACACCGCGTCGGTCCGATCGGCGACCGTCGCCGCGTGCCGCCTGCTCGCCATTGCCTGCTCGCGGCCCAATCCAGCCGTCGCAAGGGCCGTCTCAGAGCCCGGTCGGGTGCTCGAGGACGGTCGTCGCGAGGCCCCAGTCCTCCGCCAGCGACTGCAGGGCCCGGATGCCGCCGGTCTCCGTCGCGTAGTGGCCGGCCAGCGCCACGTTGACGCCCGCCTCCCGCGCCTCGTGGTAGAGCCGCCCCTTGCCCTCGCCGGTCACGAGCACGTCGAGACCCTCGGCCGCGGCCTCGTCGAGCCAGTCTCCCCCGGCGCCGGTGACGATGCCGACGCTCGAGACAGTCTCCGGCCCGTGAGCGAGCACTCGTACCGATCCCTCGCCGGTCGGCAGTTCCGTCCCGAGCCGCTCGCCGAGGCGGTCGATCGGCGTCGGCTCCGGCAGCGTCCCGCGCTGGCCGACGTACTCCTCGCCGATCTCGCCGAAGGGCGCACGGTTGCCGAGGTCGAGGCGGTCGGCCAGCCGCGCGGCGTTGCCGAGGTCGGGGTGTCCATCCAGCGGCAGGTGTGAGACGTAGAGGCCCACGTCCTCGCGCACCAGCGGCGCGATCCGATCGTGGGCGCGATCGGTCACGCGCTCGATCGACCCCCAGACGATCCCGTGGTGGGTCACGAGGAGGTCGGCGTCGACCGCGATCGCGTCCTCGATGGTCGCCACGACGGCGTCGACCGCGAAGGCCACGCGCTCGACCGTTCCGTCGGCGTGGCCGACCTGGAGGCCGTTGGGACTCGCGTCGATGTCGGCGTAGTCCGCAGTCCTGAGCTCCTCGTCGAGTCGCTCGACGAACGTGGAACGATCCATGGCGAGGCGTTCGCGGGACGGGTGAATGGGCGTTGTGGTCCATCTGGAGCAGCGCGTCGGGTGACCGAGGCGATAGCGCAGGGGCTTGCGGACCGCACAACACAGCCTCGAAAGCCCTCGGCCCCCTCGCGGGTGCTGCGCGGGATACCCTCGCTCACTGCGTTCGCTCGGGTAGGGCCCGCGCAGGCACCGCGCGACCGGCCCTCGCCCTTTCAGTCCACCAGGCGGTGGTGGTCGGGCGGGCGCCGCCGGGCGATCGTCGGCCGGCCGATATTTCCACCGGCGCAGGCAGCCACCCATGCATGAACCCTGGCGTGCTGGCGAGCGGAGCGAGCAACAATACGTCGCCAAGCGACGCCGAGCGGGCGAGGGCGTTCGAGGCCCGAGTGACGGCACTACGGAGGGACAACACCGTTCAGCTTCCAGATCGACCCGCGCAACCCAGTACGAGAGACGAACCGTCAGTCCGTGCCATCGGCGTGAGCGTACACGAACGCCCGAAGGAGCTTCGCAGCCACGGTCGCGGCCTGCCCGTCGTCGCGGTCGTTGACCTCCACGACGTCGAAGCCGTCGGCGTGTGGCGCCACCCGCCGAACCACGTCGTGGAGCGTCCGCGAATCGAGCCCGAAGGGCTCGGGCGTCCCCGTCCCCGGCGCGTACGCCGGATCGAGGACGTCGATATCCACGCTCATGTACAGCGATCGATCGGTCGGCGGCTCCCACTCGGGAAGGTCCGACGGCTCCACCACCGTGACGTCGGCCGCCTCCGCCCGCTCCCACTCCTCGGCTGTCCCGGATCGAGCACCCAGCACCACGACCTCCTCGGCTGTCTCCAGCGCCCGCCGCGTGGCACAGGCGTGACTCAGTTCCTCGCCGTCGTACTCATCCCGGAGATCGAGGTGCGCGTCACAGCTCACGACGATATCTGGCTCGATTGCCCGGACGCCGGCCACCGTCACCGTATGCTCGCCACCGAGCGTCACGGGCACGGCGTCGACGGCGCGCACGTCGCCGATCGTGGCCTGGAGGAAGGCGAGGTACTCCTCGACGTCTGGCCAGGCGCGGACGTCGCCGTGGTCGTGGACGGCGAGATCCGAGAAGTGGAGGCCGGTCTTCCGATCGTAGTCCTCGAAGCCCTGGGCGAATGTCCGGACGCGATCCGGGCCAAAGCGCGTGCCCGGGCGAAAGGAGGTCGAGACGTCCAGCGGGGCTCCGACGATCGCGTAGTCGGCGTCGGCGCGGGCCGCCGTCGCCCCGGGAAACATCAGGCCTGGACGATCTTGCGCTGCTCGTCCATCTCGAGGTACTCGATGTTGTCGTCGGGGGAGAGCTCGTAGTCGCCGGGGACCTTGATCGTGATCGTCTCGTACGTTTCGAGGTCCATGACCTGGGCGACGTCCTCGCTCTCGACGCTGACGACCTGGCCCTGCTTGCGCTCGATGATCGGGACCCAGACCTTGGCGTCGACGGGCTGGGACAGCGATCGCTTCTGACCGTCGAAGACACCGGCTCCTTCGATCCGCGCCTTCGCACTGCCGTGCTTGCCTGGCTTGGCAGTGCTGTAGGAGTTGATCTTGCAGGCGGCGTCGTCGATCATGACGTAGTTCCCCTCCTGCAGATCCCGCACTTCCTTTTGCTCTCTTGCCATGGCGCGGCGTTGCCACCCGCCCGATATAAACGGTTTGGAACGGCGTGCGGCGGGCGGATTGCGGCGGGAGTAGTGCTCCCGGAAGCCCCGGACGGTCGCCAGTTCAGTCCTCCTCCTCGCGACGTGCCCGGAGGTTCTGGCGCGTGAACTGCGGTTCGGCACGGATGCCACGCCGCTTCGTGAACGATCGGTAGAGGACCGCCAGCAGGAGCAGCGTGAGACCCCCGGCGACGGCCGTCGCCTCGACGGTCGCCGAGAGGTGAAACAGCGCGGTGACGACGACGCCCGCAGCGGCGAGCGCGCCGAGGATCAGCCGCTTGGCCAGCAGGTCCAGCAGCCGGTCGGAGTCCTCGATGTCGGCTCTGACGTGGAGGTTCTCCCGTTCGACGCGATCGAGGGCGCGTTCCAGCTTCGGTGGGATCCGGGCGGCCGCAGCTCCGGACTCCCGTAGCTGCTCTCCGGTCTCCTCGACGTACCGGCGGACGGTCTCCTCGCGGTAGCCCTGCTCCGTGAGGTACTCTGTCGCGGTCGCGATGAAGTCGAAGTCGGGGTCGAGGGTCACGCAGACGCCCTCGACGACGGTCGCCACCCGGAGCACGAGCGCGAGGTCCTTTGGCAGCCGGAACGGGAACTCGTAGATCGAGTCCTCGATCTGGCCGATGATCTGCTGGACGCGATACTGCTCGATGTCCTCCCCGCGAGCGTCCCGGATCGCCAGCTCCATGACCTCCGCCATCACGGCGCGGTCGGCCTCCGGAGAGAGCGTCCCGATCTCGATGAGCGCGTCGAGGATGCCGTCGATGTCCTGCTCGGCGACGGCGACGTAGAACTCGACGATCTTCCCCTGGACGAACTCGTCGACGCGACCGCTCATCCCGAAGTCGTAGAAGACGACGGTGCCGTCGTCCCGGACCGCGAGGTTCCCGGGATGGGGATCGGCGTGGAAGACGCCGTGTTCGACGATCATCTCGAGGTAGGCCCGCTGGAGCGTCTCGGCGACGGCAGTGCGGTCGACGCCCAGCCGGTCCAGCTCCGCGACGTCGTCGACCTTGGTCCCGCCGAGATACTCCATCGTCAACACGCCCTCGCTGCAGTGGGAGTCGATCGGATCCGGCACCGCGATCCGTTCGCGGTCAGCGAAGTTCCCCCCGATCTCCTCGAGCATCCGCCGCTCGCGCTCGTAGTCCATCTCCTCGCGGATCGTGGTGTCGAACTCGTCGGCGAGGTTCCGCAGCGAGAACGCGCGGGCGTCGTCGACGAGGAGGACCAGAAACGGCAGCGACCACCGGAGGACGCGCAGGTCCGCCTCGACGAGCGACTCGATGCCCGGCCGCCGGACCTTCACGGCGACCGGCTGACCGTCGATCCGGCCGCGGTAGACCTGTCCGAGGCTCGCGCCGCTGATCGCGTCGGTGTCGAGGCTCGCGAAGCGGTCCTCGACGGGGCCGAGCTCGTCCTCGATGACGTCCTTCGCCTCGGGCCAGGGCGCCGGCGGCACGTCGTCCTGGAGCGTGGAGAGCGTCGAGACGTACTCCGGCGGGAGCACGTCCGGGCGCGTCGACAGCAGCTGGCCGAGTTTGATGAACGTCGGGCCCAGCGTCAACAGCGAGTCCAGGAGCTCCTCGGCCCGGCGGCGCCGCTCCTCCGGGGAGACCTGCCTGGTGCCACCGACGAGGAGGAAGCGCCGGCGATCCCGGCCCCAGGCGAGCAACAGCGGGAGGAACTGCCGGAGGACGCGGAGGAACCGCCAGTACGGGCGGAGGGACGGCATCGAGCTACGCGTCCCCGACCTCGATCTCCGTGACCGCCGCCGCTCGTTTCGGGAGCCGCACCTCGAGCACCCCCCGATCGACGGTGGCGGCGGCCGCTTCCGCCGTGGCGTCGGGCGGGATCGGGACGTCGACGGCGAGGCCGGGATCGCGCTGCTCCTCGACGTATCGGTAGCCCTCGGTCCCGGGTTTGGCCCGGCGACCCTCGATCGAGAGGCGGCCGCCAGCGACCGTGACCTCGAGCGTGTCCTCGGTCACGCCAGGCACGTCGAGCACGAGGAGGTACGCGTCGTCGCTCTCCAGCAGGTCGGCGAAGGTCGCGTCGGGGAGCGCCTGGAGGGCGGCACGGAGGGTCGTCATGTCCCCGCATACGACCGGCCCGTCGAAAAAACCGGTGATATCGGCACGACCGGTGGAGCAGGCGCGAGATCGGCCGGGGCACGGGCGACCCTGGGTCCCATCGACCGTGGTGCCGGAGTCGACGATACGCTCACCGGTGCCAGGGCGCCGTACAGCGAACCGACCGTGGGGTCAGCGGTCGGGGCCGGACGTCAGCAGATCGGCTTCGGATCCATCCCCATCCCGGCCAGGGCGTCGGCGTAGTCGTCGTATGCGAGCTGGATCGCGTAGGTGGCGACGCCCGCGGCTGCCTCCCAGTCCTCGTCGGCCTCGCACCGGGCCGCCAGCAGGTCCAGCCCCTCCTGCGTGGCAGTCTCGGTCTCCGCACGGAGGTCCCGAAACAGGTCCGCGCGGCCGGTGTCACCCTCGTTCACGAAGAAGCTGATCACCTGGAGGTGCGTCCGGTCGCTGACGAGACCCCGGCCCACGAGTCCGGCCGCCCGTTCGAGAGTGCCGTCCAATCCGCGAAGGTGGGCGTGGAGTGGTCCTGCACCACCCTCCTCGATCGTGAAAGTGCCAGGATCCCCGTCGGAGGGGGACGCCTCCCTGACGCGGTCGTAGTGTTCGGCCTCCTGCGCGGCGAGCGCATCGAACGTCTCCGCGGCAGCATCGTCTCCAGCGGTCGCCGCCCACTCCTCGAACGTCTCGCGGGCGGCAGCCTCGCTCGCGGCGGCGGCCCGGTGGACGGCAGTCGTCGTCAGGTCGGCGTCAGTGAGTGCGAGCAGCAGCTTCTCGGAGCCGAGACGGTCGAGCTCGGTGGCCATCTCCTCGGTCACGCGGTCGCGGAACGCGCCGGCGTCCATGAATCGTCATTGGACCGGGGACCATTGAGCGTTCGGCCGCGGGTCCGGCGCCATCGACCACGGACGGGCACGTCCGTTCGCGGTGCGCGCAAGTGTGGCCGGTTCCCCCGACGGACCCGAGTCGCCGTCGACGGCCATCTCAGGTCCGCTGTCGGCGGAATGCTGCTCGGCTGCTTGTAAAGGGCCCCAGCATCGAGGGTCCACCGGTCGTCGTGCGCTCGGGCGGTCGTTACCGTCGTCCGAAGAGACTGGGGGGTGGTCCCCGAACGGGTTCCACATGCCAATCCAGGTCGGGTCACAGGAGGGGAGGGGCTCGTGAGCGTCGAGATCGTCTCGCCGTCGTGGCTCGCGGCGCATCGAACGGACGTCACGCCCGTGGACGTTCGCGACGAGGATACCTACGAGGGGGTCGGACACGTCCCGGGGGCGGTCTCCGTGAGCTACGACGCGATCCGGAATCCCGCCGGCGGGAGCGCCGGGCACCTCCCTCAGCCCGAGGCCTTCGCAGACGTCTGTTCTGGGGCGGGCCTCGCCCGAACCGACGACGTCGTCGCCTACGACGCCGGGCCGGGCGTGTACGCCGCACGGTTCCTGCTGACCGCTGAGGCGCTTGGCCACGAGGGGACCCTGTACCTGCTCGACGGCGGCTTCGGCGCGTGGCGGGAAGCCTTCGAGACGGAAACCGGTCCGTCGGGTCCTCAGACGGACGAGCCCGGCGGGCGCGAGGTGGCCCGTAGCGAGGATGACGACGACACCCCCGCACAGCCCGGGACCTACGAGGCGAGCGAGCCAGGACCGCCGGTCGTCGACAAGCAGACCGTCGAGGCCGCACGGGCGGACGACGACGCGGTGCTGGTCGACACCCGTTCGGCGCCGGAGTTCGAGGCCGCGTCGATTCCCGGCGCCGTCAACCTCGGCTGGGAGTCGGTGATCGAGGACGGCCGACTGAAACCCGCCGAGGAGATCCGGACGCTGCTCGTCGACCGCGGGATCGACCCCGAACTGCGCGTGGTACTGTACTGCAACACCGCCCGCCGGCTGAGCCACACCTACGCGGTGCTCTCCCACCTCGGCTACGAGGACGTCCTCGCCTACGAGGGCAGCCTCACGGAGTGGATCCGCGAGGCCTCGCCCGAGTGGAGTCCCGATGGGCTCGAGGCCCAGGTCCGTGCCTACGCCGACGCCGGGTTCGAGGCGATGGTCGAAGAACTGGGCGAGGACGTCCTCGACCGGCTGAAGCTCGTCGGGCTCTACCACCAGACGCAGCGGGGCTACTTCATGCTCCGGACGAAGGTGCCAGCGGGCTCGCTCACGGCCGCGCAGGCCCGGACGATCGGCGAGGTGGCCGAGGAGTTCGCCCGCGCACCACCGGCCCACGGCGGCGACGAGCAGAACCCGGAGTTCGGCGACGGCTACCTCGATCTCACGACCCGCCAGGACGTCCAGATGCACTGGATCGAGCTGACCGACGTCCCCGAGATCTGGGACCGCTACGCGGCGGTCGGGCTGACGACGATGCAGGCGTGTGGCAACTCCGTACGGAACGTCGTCTCCTGTCCGGCAGCGGGGCTCGACCCCGCCGAAACGCTCGACGCCCGCGGGATCGCCGAGGAGATCACGGAGCGCTTCCTCGGCGACGAGCGCTACGCCAACCTGCCACGGAAGCTGAAAGTCGCGGTCACGGGCTGCCGGGAGAACTGCGCCCGCGCGGAGATCCAGGACCTCGGCCTGCTCCCCGCCCGCAAGCCCGGGGGATCGGACGCCGGTGACCGCGACGGCGGCGGATCGGCCGCCTCCCCGGCCGCCGAACGACTCGGGTTCAACGTCGTGATCGGCGGCGGGCTCTCCGATGGCCCCCGGATGGCCCGGAAGCTGGACCTCTTCGTCGAACCCGAGGACGTCGTGGACCTCGTGGCGGCGACCGCGGACCTCTTCGTCGACCACGGGAGCTACCTCGACACCGCCGTGAACCGGCTGCGCTTCCTCGTCGCCGAGTGGGGCGTCGAGCGGGTCCGGGAGGAACTGGCCGAACGGGCACCGTTCGAGTTCGAGCCGGCGGGCGACGGAGTGACGGAGGACTACCGCGGCGATCACGTCGGCGTCCACGAGCAGGCCGATGGCTGCCGGTACGTCGGACTCAACGTCCCCGTCGGACGGATGGACGCCGCCGCGTTCGGACGGCTGGGCGCCCTGGCCGAGGAGTACGGGCAGGACGAGGTCCGCCTGTCCCTCGCACAGAACGCGATGGTCCCCGGGATCGACCCGGAGACCCTCGATGCGTTCCTCGCCGAGCCCGTCGTCCAGCGGTACAGCCCGGATCCGGGCCCGTTCACGCGAGGGGTCGTCGCGTGCACGGGCAAGGAGTACTGCACCTACGGTGTCATCGAGACGAAGCGGCGGGCGCTGGGGTGGGCCCGGGAACTCGACGACTGGTTCGCAGCGGAGTACGAGGGCGACGCCGACCCCGAGGCGATCCGGCTGCACCTCTCGGGGTGTTCGGCATCCTGCGCCCACCCGCAGCTCGCCGACGTCGGGATGCGCGGCGAGGAACTGCGGACGATCGAGGGGAGTCAGCCGGCAGTCGACGTCGGCCTCGGCGGCGACCTGGGACGCGGTCGGTTCGTCGACTGGGTCGAGGGCAGCCACCCGACGGCCGACCTCACCGACGCGGTCCGTCGGGTCCTCGACGCGTACGCCGCCGATGCGAGCGACGGCGAGCCGTTCTCGGCGTGGGTCGAGTCCACGCCGACGGAGCGGTTACGTCGGCTGGTGACCGGCGAGGGGGCACCCGTGACCACCGCTGCCGCGGGCCAGGGAGGTGACTGACCATGGCCACGAACGATCCCAGGCCCGGCGACGCGGTCCGTCACGACCCCCAGCCACGCGTGCCCACGGTCGGCGACGATCCACGGGACAGCAAGGACACCCCCGACCCGCCCGGGAAGGTCTGGTTCCGGGACCTCGACGAGGCGGTGATCGAGGCCGACCGGTGTATCCAGTGTGGGAGCTGCGTGGCCGCCTGCCCATCGGACTCCCTCGGCGTCGACGACCTCGACGACCAGCCGACGCTGGTGAAGATGTGCACCGGCTGCTCGCGGTGCTGGGACAACTGCCCCCGGAGCGGCCTGCGCTACGAGCGCGTCACGGCGGCGGCGAGTGCCGCCCGCGAGGACGGCGCCGGCGGGACCTACGCGGCGCGAGCGGCCGACGACGGACTCCAGGCGGAAGGACAGGACGGCGGCGCGGTGACCGCCCTCCTCGGAGGCCTCCTCAGAGAGGGCGCCATCGACGGCGCGGTGATCGCCAGGGAGTCCCCGGACGTGTCCCTGAAGGGCGAAGCCCACCTCGCGACGTCGCCGGCCGAGCTCCGAGCCGGCGCGGGGAGCTTCTACAACCAGACGATGCAGCTGGGAGCGGCCAGGGACCTGATCGAGGCGGGGGTCCGGTCGGGAGGGCTCCCTGCGGATCCGGACGTCGCACTCGTGGGCACGCCCTGCGTGATCCAGGGCGCATACGCCCTCTCGGCGTTCGGCCGCGAGGGCGAGCTCGGGGAGCTCGCGCTGACGGTCGCGCTCTTCTGTACGCGGAGCTTCGAGCACGACCGGCTGACCTCCCTGCTCGTCGAGTACGGCGTCGATCCCGACGCGGTCGACCGCATCGACGTCAGCGAGGGGACGCTCTACGCCTACGGTGAGGGCGGGGGAAGCGACGAGACCGCGAACGGCGACGGTGACGGCTCCGAGGCCGCGGAGGGTGGAGCGCTGGCCGCTGGCGAGTCCGCCGATTCCGATCCCGTCGACCCCGGCGCGGCCACCGATCCAGTGGACGTGTTGCTGGCCGTCGACGTCTCGGCCTTCGACGCGGCGGGACTGGATGGGTGTACGGAGTGTGCGGATTTCACCGGCAAGGCGGCCGACATCTCCGCCGGGAACGTCGCCAGCCCCGACGACGCCACGACGCTCGTCGTCAGGAGCGAGCGGGGCGAGGAGGCCATCGCGACGGCGGAGGCGGCGCTCGATCTCTCGCCCGTCGAGGACGACGATCCCATCCGGCGGATCGCCGCCTGGAACCGGCAAAACGCCGAGCGTGCGCTCCCGCGGCCACTCGATCGAGAAGGCGCCCTGACGCTCCGACTCGAGGAGCACCGGGAGACCTACGACGGCACCGACCGCGAGCCCGCGCCGCACAACCCCGCCCGGGTCTACCAGTACGAGCGCTGGTGCTGAGAGAGCGCAGGTGCTGAGAGAACGCCTCCTCCCCGACGTCCCCGGAACTTAACCTCGACCGGCCCCTACCGGCTGGCATGTCGGAGTCCATCGCCCCAGCGGACCTCGCCGACCGCCTCGCCCGCGGCGAGCGAACGGGCGTCGTCGACGTCCGGGACCGCCAGGAGTTCGAGGAGTGGCACGTCGACGGCCCGGGCGCCGAGGTCCACCACGTTCCCCACGCGAAGTTCCTCCAGGCCCAGGTCCGGGGCGGCGCGGCGGACCTCGTCGACGACGTGCCCCAGCCAATGGTCCTCGTCTGCGCCGTCGGCGAGGCCAGCGGCCACGCGGCAGAGTTGCTCCGGGAGGCCGGCCTCGACGCCGCGAACCTCGAGGGCGGCATGGACGCCTGGGCGGACGTCGCCGTCGCCCGGCCGCTGTCGACACCCGACGGCGCGAACGTCCGCCAGTATCACCGCCCGGCGACCGGCTGTCTCAGCTACCTCCTCGTCGACGGCCACGAGGCGGCCGTCGTCGACCCGCTGCGGGCCGTCGTGGATCGGTACGTGGCGGACGCCGCCGACGCCGGCGTCGACATCCGCTTCGCGATCGACACGCACGTCCACGCCGACCACCTGAGCGGGGTCCGCCGGCTCGCGGAGGCGACCGACGCCGAGCCGGTGTTCCCCGAGAGCGCATGGGAGCGCGGTCTGGAGGCGGAGGCGTCTGCCCTGGGAGACGGGGAGACGCTGTCCATCGGCACTGCGACGACGATCGAGGCGGTTCACGCGCCGGGCCACACCACAGAGATGACCGCGCTCCACGTTCGCCACGGCGACGCCGAGGAGACGGCAACCGCGGATGGAACGGGGAGCGTCGACTCGCCCGGCACCCTTCTCTCCGGGGACAGCCTCTTCGTCGACGGCGTCGCTCGCCCGGACCTGGAGGCGGAGGCCGACGCCGAGGCGGCCGCGGCCCGGCTGCACGAGACGCTCGGGGAGTTCGAGGACGAGCTGCCCGCTCGGACCCTCGTCGCACCGGGCCACGTCCGTCCGACGACCGCGCCCAACAACACCGGCACCTACGCCGCGCCCCTGGAGGCGCTCCTGTCGACGCTCGCCGCCTTCGAGCAGGACCGCGAGGCGTTCGTGGCCTCGGTGACCGGGGACCTCCCGCCACCGCCGGCCAACGCCGAGGAGATCGTCGCCGCGAATCTCGGCCTGGCGGCGGTCGACGACCCCGAATCCCTGGAGCTGGGGCCGAACAACTGCGCGGCCGGCACCGCCGACTGACGGGGCTACCCGGCCTCATCGGCCCGCGCGAGGACCCTCGGATCGATCTTGCCCGCGAGGTAGGCGAGCGTCGCGACGAGCAACGCGGCGCCGATCGGGAGGAGCCACCCCACCAGCCCGAGCGTGAGGCTTCCGGCCTGGATTCCCAGGACCAGCAGGAGCACGGGTGCACAGCAGGCCGTCCCGCCCAGCAGCGCCGGCACCGCCGCGAGCAGGCCCGTCGAGGCACCGATCCCGCAGGAGCGGGGCTGGGTGATCGCCAGGACGGTCAGCGCCAGGTTCGCCCCGACCAGGATCGCCAGCCCGAGTCCCAGCAGGACGTTCAGTGGCGAGAACAGCAGCTCCGCCACCTCCAGCTCGACGAGCGCGATCGGCTCGTGGGTGTAGGGACCGGACCCGGGCTCGAACATCCGCGACCACGGGTCGGCGACGGTCACGACGTCGCGGCCGGTGTCCTCGATGGAGAGGTCACCCAGCGCGTACAGGAACGCCAGGAGGTACCCGACGGTGCCGATGAGGAGTACACCGATGGGGCGACGGCGCCTGACGACGAGGGAGAGGACGCGAAACCGGTGGGCGAGGCCGGCAGCGACCCTGGCGACCGGCCGGGGAGGCGTGGGGGCACTCATGCTCGCTCGAGTGCCGTGTCGGGGTAGTACGCCGCCCAGGCGAACCACATGGCGTCGAAGCTCACGACGCGCTCGCCGGGCAGGTCCCCGGGATCGCGGGACTCGCCATCGACCGTCGGGCGGTCGCCGTCGTGGCCGAGCGCGTGGTCGCCAGGATCGCGGTAGACGATCGCGGTATCGAGCGTCGGCTCGTGGACGACGGCGAAGGTCGTACCACCCGACGAGGTCGTCAGCAGGCCGGCCTCCCGGAGGCGGTCCTTCTCGACGGCGACGGCGGCGTCCGCCGTCCGGGCCCCGATCACGACCGCCTTGGGGTGGAGTCGGTCGTCCTCGTTGAACACCTCGAAGACGATCCGGTCGTTCCGGTAGTACTCCCGCAGGGGGTTGTAGCTCCCGTAGGGATCGTCGTCGTAGTCCCGGAGGTAGCCGGTGTCGATGCTCAGGACCGTGGAGTCGGGGTGGGCCTCGGCCCAGCGGCCGAACGTGGTCCAGGTGACCTCGAACTCCTGGAGGACGTTTCCGGTGTGGGGGCCACCCACTGCGGTCGCGAGCATCTGGGGCCACCAGCTCTCGGTCTCCCGGTCGTACATGATCAGGTTGCTGTTGACGAGACTGCCCGTGACGCCGAACTCCGTCTCGCCGCGACGGAAGCCCTGGGCGGTCCCGGTCAGCGGGCAGTAGGTGACCGAGACGGGCTCGCCGCCGATCTCGTCGTTGACGATCTCGTGGTGGACGAGCACGCGCTGTGGGTAGGCCTTCGCGACGCCGTTTCGCAGGAGGCCGAACACCGGATCGGCGTCCTCGTAGTTGACTTCGGCGAGGGACCAGAACGTCGGCTCGTCGATCGAGGGGATGCCGTCCTGGGAGACGCCGCCGCTGAGCGAGCGGTCACCGTAGCGCTCGAGGTCGGAGGGAACCAGTCGACTCCAGTCTGCCAACGGCGGGGGAGGGCCGACGCCGTCGTCGGCCTCGGCCGACGGCGGATTCGCCTGGCCGGGGCGGCGAAGACAGCCCGCCACGGCAGCGGTCCCGACGGCGGCGAGGAGTGAGCGACGCGTTGGCACGCCACGCAGTAGTGGCCAGCCGGTGGTAACTGTCCGCCGTTCGTGTGTACCGCCCGCACGACACCGCAAGGACGACCGATCCGTTCCGGGCGGCCGGTCGAGCGGGCCAGCGGACCCGCCTCGTCAGGTCAGCGCGTCCGCCTCGCGCTCAGTCGTCCGCAGCCGCGCTCGCCTCGCCCTCCGTCGCCGCGTCGTCCTCGATGCTCGGCGGGTAGACGCCGCGATCGAGCCGGAGGTCCGATTGCGGCCGCGCCATACAGGTCAGTGCGAAGTGCTCTGCCTCGGCCTCGGTCAGCGCCCGGGCCGCGGGCTGGGTCACCTCGCCCTCGAGGATCTCCGCGGAGCACGCCAGGCACATCCCCACGCGGCAGGAGTACTCCTGGGCGATCCCCTCCTCGATGCACCGCGAGAGGATCGTCTCGGTGTCGGCGACCGTGATCGTCTCGCCGGTGCCGACGAACTCCACGGTGTAGTAGGTCATTGGTCTCACTCCCGCGGCGGAGGGCAAAACCGTTTCCCTGCCACCCGGAGGACGACGGCGGGCCGTCCGCCCGGTGGGGCGGCCGCTATCTCCTGCTCCGTCGTCACTCGACGACGATCGCGTCGACGTCGTACCACCCCCAGAACTGCTCGACGGTGATCTCGTTGGTGCCGGCCTCGAACTGGAAGGTGCCGGCCGTCGTCTCGGTGAAGGACGTCGTCTGGGGCAGTTCCGGCTCGGCCACCTCCTGGCCGTTAACGTACAGCCGACAGTGCTTCGTGTCGTACTCGGAGGCGTAGCGGATCGAGACGGTCCGCTCCCCGGCCGCGGCGGCGTCGAAGCTGACGGTGACCGAGTCACCGCTGTCGTGGAAGGCGGTCACGTAGCCACTGCCCTCGTAGCCGGACCGGCTGGTACTCGTGGTCGTGCCGGAGAGCGTCCCGTTCTCCGCCTGGAGCGTGTGGGTGGTCGTGTCGCTCCCGTCGCCGCCGGAGTCACCAGACCCGTCGCCGCCACCCGAGCCGGCGTCGCCAACGGTGACGGTCAGGTCGGTCGTCGACGTGGAGCCGTCGCCCGTCGTCGCGGACAGAGTGACGATGTACGTGCCGGCCGCCTCGTACGTGTGTGCGTTCCACCAGCCGGAGGCGGTTGATCCGTCCCCGAAGCTCCACTCCAGGGTATCGAGCCAGTGGTCCGAGCCGGTCTCGTCGACGACCTGGAACGTGACGCGTTCGCCCACCGCAGGTGACGTCGTGCTTGGATCCAACGTCGCGTAGACGGTGCCGTCCGAGCCGTCGCTGCCGTCACCGCTGTCGTCGCCTCCCTCGCTTCCGTCACCGCTCCCGCCGTCGCCACCACCGCTGCCATCTCCGCCGCCACCGCTGCCGAGCTTGTCGTAGACAGTGTCGAAGTAGCTCGCGGTCGTGTAGCTGGTGGCACTGCAGTCGTCGCCCCAGTAGGGGCTCGCCATGTTCATCGGGTCCGAGGAGCCGTCGCCGTTCCAGGCCCATCCGATCACGGGCCAGCCGAGGTCGTTCGCGTGGTCGACGATCGCCGACCAGTCGGCCTGCCCGCTCATGTTACTGCCGAACTCCCCGATCATGCAGGGGTAGTTCGTCTGATCCAGGACGTCGAGGTGGCTCGGCTGGAGCCACGATCCGGCGCCTTGGTTGTACGCACTCGGGTAGACGTGCGTGGAGAGGATCAGGTCGTCGTCGGAGATCATCCCCGCCGCCTCGGCGAGGCGGTGGGTTTCCTGGCCCCACCCGGGGGCGTCACAGACGATCGGGCCGGTGTAGCTCGTCTGGGACCGGACCGTCGCGATCGCGTCGTCGTAGGCCGAGGCGTACTGGCTGGCAGTGACGCCGTGGTCGCCCCACTCGTTCATCAGGTTGATCGTGAACGACGAGTCCGCCGAGAGGGTGGCGTAGTGCTGGGCCCAGAAGTCGGCGGCGGCCTGGAGGGCCGCGGGATCCCCCGAGCCGTTGTCCGGGTAGTGGTGGTAGGTGGCGATGACGTGCTTGCCGTTGGCAGCCGCTTCGTCGATCCAGCGCTTGGCGTCGTCGGCTGTTGTGCTCACCTCCCCGAAGGCGAAGGGCTCGATCTCGATGCGGACCGTCTCGATGTCCGGGTACTGGTTCATCAGGTCCCAGCCGAGCGCCTGGTCCCCGCCACAGAAGTACGACGGTTGGAGGTTGACGCCGTCACCGAACGTCGCTCCGGCCGCTGCGGCGTTGCCCGAACTCAGGGCACCGATACCCCCGAGAAGCGTCGTGGTTCCGATAGCCTTGAGAACGGTTCGCCGCCGGGAGGAGGGGCCGCCAGCGGTCGCCGCCGCGTCCTCGTCGTGTTCCGCCGACGGATTGGCTTCCGCCTGTCGGAGGCGACCGTCGCCGCGATCGTCCGTGTCTGTGCGGGAGTCGTCAAGGTCCGATGCCAGGCGATTCATACGGCGACGGACGTCCGAGAGCCGGTCGCCAATCCTGACAGCGCGGCGATCATCCTGCGTCATCGGTGGATCGGAGTTCTCGACCCCGCCGGTGCTGTTCGCTTCGGTCGAATCGTCGTGAGTGTCGTTCGTCATTGGAATCGTGGGTGTGCCCATCGTCGCTGCGGGAAGTGGCCACCGACGCGGACGAGACACCCGGTCGGTCAGCGCACCTTCCCAGGGGGTTTTCGTGCGTGTCGGATGACACGCATTCAGTCCGACAAGAACCAACCCACATAAATATATGGGATCTGTTGTGTACCCGAATTTTAATTTTTGTAAAACGGTTATCAGGCCGTCAAACGTCGTATATCGTACTATTCGAAATTTAGTCAGAATCATAACTACACAGGTAAATAATCTCCTGAGTCCAGTCATATCAGATAGAGTATGGCACTCCTGATCCTCCAGACCGGGGTTTTCAGACACCCAGCTAGCCGCATATTTGCGGCGAGCTGCGTTTTACTACAGTCAAAACGATCCCCTGACAGGATGCCCTTCGCGGGCCCTGGAATCGACTGGAGGGCCGATCTCAGGGGCCGATGGCCTCCGGGGGGATCGCGATCGTCCTCGTCTCGACCTCCTCGATCTTCGCCCCCCAACCGCCGACGGAGACCCGCCCGTCCTCCGTGTCGAGGGCGATCGACGCTCGCCCCATGAGGTCGTCGAGCGACGGCGGCCCCTCGATGTCTGCCTGCCCCGTGTACGTGACGTCTGCGAGCGTCCCCTCTACGACAGCTCGATCTCCCGTCGCGGTATCGATCCCGTTGACGACGATGGGCACTGTGGCCCCGGCCCTCCAGTCACTGTACACCGTTGCGACGAACTCGGGGAGACTGGCGAAAACCCGGTCCGCGCGCTCGCTCCTGAAACTGGGAGGCCACGCCTCCCAGAGGCACGTCTGGAAGAACCAGTGAAAGACCACGGTGACGTGGCTTCCCCGGAGGGTCATCCCAAAGGGATCGGGCATGAGACCCGTCGGCGCGAAACACGTCCGTCTCCCGTCGACGTTTGCGACGAGTGGTGCTGCGTATGCACGCTCCCGGATCTCGGTCGCGACGTCTGTGAGTTCACCATCGGTGGGATCCGGCGTCGAGACCTCCGTCTCCTCGGAACGGTGTACGGAGAGACGCACCACGACGTCGTCGTCCAGTTGCGAGAGCGGACGCGTGAACCGGGGGAGTTCACTGGAGGAGACCGCCAGTTCGACCGAGTCGTCCGCGTCTGCGACGGCCGTGCGGGCCCGGTCGATGGCGGTTTCGGCGCGCTTGAACACGTCCACGCCGTACTCGGACCGAGGACGCCGCTCCCAGGTCTCCTCGATGGCGCCCGCGACAGCCGTCAGTCGTTCGCTCCGCTTGTGGAGGTCCTGGATGACGTCGACAGGCTCGTTTGCCCGCACGTGCAGCGTTTCGCGGTCGAGCGTCTCGACGTAGCCACGCTCCTCGAGGTCCTCGAGGACGTCGTAGATTCGTGGCGCAGGGATCGAACAGCGTCGGGCGACGTCGACGGCCTTCGCGGTCCCCTGCTCGAGGACCGAGAGGTATGCCGATGCCTCGTACTCCGACAGGCCAGCATCCTCGAGTCCCGTGACGATCCGATCGGGGTCGGCGGTCATCGTTCCCGTAGACCCCCAGCGGGTGGATAAACGCTTGGTCGCTGACGTTCCCACGTAGAAGCAATCGGGCACCGGCAAGCCGACGGCCGGGTAGCCGCCAGCGTGTGCGCTCTTCGCGAGTGGCACCTTGGGACACTGGTGGGTCGGTGTCCATCGAAGCCGGCAGCCCCGCCGCCCGTGGAAAGCGTTTTCTCACTGCGCGGCACATCGCATTCCATGCCCGAGTACGACGTGGTCGTCGCCGGCGCGGGAACCGCCGGCTGCTACGCCGCGGCGACCGCGGCCCAGGCCGGCCTCGACGCCGCGATCGTCGAGCGCAAATCCGAGGAGGAGGCCGGTCACATCGCCTGCGGTGACGCGCTCAAGGGCGCCGACGCGTTCCCGGAGTCGATCCCGAAAGAGCGCATCGAGCCCGCCTTCACGAACACCGGCGTCGACCACGGCCGCTTCGAGATCCCCTCCGAGGACACCGTCCTCGAGATCCCGGTTCCCGGCGAGCTGGCGGTGATCGACCGCTGGGAGTACGGCCAGCGGATCATCGACGCCGCCGACGACGCTGGCGTCGAGATCCACTACGATACCGTCGTGCAGACGGTGCTCCAGGAGGACGGCGAGGCTGGCAACGGCGACGCCCCGCGTCGCGTCACCGGCCTGCAGGCCGTCGAGGACGGGGAGCCGACGACGTTCGAGGCGGGGGTCGTGATCGACGCCGCGGGCGCCCTCTCCCTGCTCCAGGACGAGACCGACTTCGAGGGGACGACCTTCGACACCAACGTCACCTACCAGCAGTTCTGCTCGGCCTACCGCGAGATCGTCCACGTCGAGGAGCCGGTGCCCTGGGACGACGCGCTCGTCTTCAAGCCCACGGAGCGTGCGGCGGGCTACCTCTGGTACTTCCCCAGAACCGAGACGGAGATCAACGCGGGCCTCGGCTTCCAGATGACCGAGGAGCCGATGCACCTCGTCGACGACCTCAAGCGCGATCTCCGGGACCGCGAGGAGTTCGAGGACGCGGAGGTCGAGGACAAACTCGGCGCCGCGCTCCCGACGCGGCGGCCCTACGATTCCGCCGTCGCCCCCGGCTACATGGCCGTCGGCGACGCTGCCGGCCACGTCAACCCCACCACGGGCGGCGGGATCGCGGGTGCCGCCTACGCCGGGAAGTACGCCGCAGAGGCCGCGGTCGACGCCCTCTCGAACGGCGGGCCGACCGAGGACGCCCTCTGGGAGTACAACGAGCGGGTGATGGACCACTTCGGCGCCCGGTACGCCGCGCTAGACGTCTACAACATCCTCTCGACCGCCGTCGACATCGACGACATGATGGGGCTGCTGGCGGCGATGCCCGGCGAGAAGATCGCCGAGTCCCTCTACGAGGGGTCGACGGACCTCTCCTGGCGGCTCAAGGCCAGGATGGCGATCGACAGCTTCGGCTACTGGGGGCGGATCTACGGGCTCTACAAGACGAAGTCCGTGGCCGACGACCTCCTCGCCCACTACGAGGACTACCCCACCAGTCCGGCCGCCTTCGACGACTGGCAGGCCGAGCGCGACGAGATCATGGAGCGGGTCTACGCGACGACCGGCGCCGACCCGAAGTACTGAGCGTGGCGGGGACGGGCCCGGGGGACGACGCCACGCGGGGCCGCGAGCAGCCGACGGCCGGGGCTGGAAGCACGTTCGAGACGACCCACACGGCGGTCGTGGGGGACGCCCGCTCGCTGCCGCTGCCCGACCACTCCGTCGAACTCGTGGTCACGTCCCCGCCGTACCCGATGATCGAGCAGTGGGACGGCCTGTTCGCGCGCCTCGATCCCGAGATCGGCACAGCGCTGGATGCGAACGACGGCCGGGCCGCCTTCGACGCGATGCACGCCATCCTCCGGGATGCCTGGGCGGAACTCCGGCGGGTCCTCGTGCCCGGGGGCATCGCCTGCGTCAACGTCGGCGACGCCACGCGGACACTCGATCGCTTCCGGGTCTACCAGAACCACGCGCGGATCGTCGACGCGTTCGCCGACCTCGGCTTCGATCCGCTCCCGGAGATCCTCTGGCGAAAACCCGCCAACAGCGCGGCGAAGTTCATGGGCTCGGGGATGGTCCCGCCGAACGCCTACGCCACGCTCGAGCACGAGTACGTCCTCGTGTTCCGCAACGGCGAGCGCCGCTCCCTGCCTCCCGGTGCCGATCGGCGCTACGAGGCCGCCTACTTCTGGGAGGAGCGCAACGAGTGGTTCTCCGACGTCTGGACGGACGTCCGCGGGGAGCGACAGGCGCTCGCCGCGGCGGACCTCCGGGAGCGCTCGGCGGCCTACCCCTTCGAGATCCCCTACCGCCTCGTGAACATGTACTCCGTCTACGGCGACACCGTCCTGGACCCGTTCTGGGGAACCGGGACGACGACGGCGGCCGCGATGGTCGCCGGCCGCCACTCGGTCGGCGTCGAGCGGGATCCGGGCCTGGTCTCGGCGTTCGCAGAGACGGTCGACGCGATCCCCGAGCGCTCGACAGCGGTCGCGCGTCGACGGCTGGCCGACCACCGGGCCTTCGTCCGCGACCGGCGGTCGGCGGGGGACGATCTCGACTACGAGACCGACCACTACGACGTCCCGGTCCGGACGAAACAGGAGCGTCGCCTCCGCCTCTACGCGGTCGAGGCCGTGGAGCGGGCCGGCGTTGGATTTCGGTGTCGGCACGTGCCCTCCGACGGTGCGTGACCGCGCGTTGCCGTGACCGAGCCCCCTGCGACGTCCCGCCCGCCGGGCCGCCGGCTAGTGGAAAGGCACATGCCCCTGCCGAACGATCCGTCACTATGGACGCCATCGTCCTCGCCGGCGGCTACGCCACGCGACTCTGGCCGATCACGCGAAACCGGCCCAAGATGTTTCTGCCGATCGGTGACTCGACGGTTATCGACCGGATCTTCGACGAGCTCGAGGCCGACGACCGCGTGAACGAGGTCTACGTCTCGACCAACGAGCGCTTCGCCGAGGAGTTCGAGGCACACCTCGAGGACGCTCCCTACGAGAAGCCGGTCCTCTCCGTCGAGAAGACCGTCGAGGAGTCCGAGAAGTTCGGCGTCGTCGGCGCGCTCGCCCAGCTCGTCGAGCGCGAGAACCTGAGCGACGACACCCTGGTGATCGCCGGGGACAACCTCATCAGCTTCGCAATCTCGGAGTTCCTCGACACGTTCGAGGAGGCCGGCGCCCCGACGCTGGCCGCCTACGACGTCGGCTCGCGGGACCGCGCGACCTCCTACGGCGTCATCGACGTCGAGGACGGCCGGGTCGTCGCCTTCGAGGAGAAACCGGAACAGCCCACGAGCACGCTCGTCTCCATCGCCTGCTATGGCTTCCCCGCGGAGGCGCTGGGACTGCTCGACACCTACCTGGCCGGCGAGAACAACCCCGACGAGCCCGGCTGGTTCATCCAGTGGCTCGTCGACCGCGAGCGGGTGGCCGCGTTCACCTTCGAGGACGCCTGGTTCGACATCGGCACGCCCGAGGCCTACCTCGACGCCGTCTCCTGGTACCTCGACGACGGCCAGCTCGTCCAGCCCTCGGCGGAGGTCCGAGAGTCCGAGCTCGGCGAGAACGTCCACATCATGGAAGGGGCGGAGATCGTCGACTGCGAACTCGAACGCGCGGTCGTCTTCCCGGACGTGACGCTGCGATCCTGCCAGATCCGCTCCTCGATCATCGACGAGGAGACGGTGCTGGAGAACCTCAACCTCGCGGGCGCTCAGATCGGCGCCCACACGCGGATCGCGAACGGCGGGGACTGAACGGCGAGCCACGTCCGGCTGGCGATCCGCTCTATCGGCGGTCGGTATCGTCGCCGCCCGTGCACCGTACCGGGTCGCCAGCACGCTTATTGCCGCCTGAATCCAACGATCGTTCATGAGAGAGGAGTGCCCCAACTGCGGGGAGCTGATCGCGCTGGACGACTGGACGACGCGCGTCCGCGAGTACCGCTGTTCGAACTGTCACACCACCGTCGTCGATCCCGTCTCTCACGCCTGACTGGCTCGGATTCTCGTCCACTCCAATACTCCTTCGTCCACCCCGATACTCCTACAGCAACAGCACCGACCCGTCGCGCTGCGACGCCGGCTGCCACCATTTCACACGGGCCCGCAACCACTGAGTCCCCACCACTCGAGGAGCCCGCATGGCCGATCACGGCTACGACGAAGCGATGGCGGCGTTCTACGACGCGATGGCTGCCGAGCACGCCGGCGACGACAGCGCGTTCTACCGCGACCTCGCCACCGCCTCGGACGGCCCCGTCCTCGAACTCGCCGTCGGCACCGGCCGGATCTACCTCGACGTCCTGGCTGCCCGCGTGGACGCCGACGGCGTCGACGTCTCGCCGGCGATGCTGGCGGTGCTCCGCGAGCGGGCCGCGGAGCGCGGCCTCGACCCCACCGTCTGGGAGGGCGACATGACCGCGCTCGATACCGATCGGCAGTACGACCTGATCTACTGCCCGTTCAACGCCCTCCAGCACGCCCGCTCCGTCGACGACCAGCAGGCGACGTTCGCGTCGGTCCACGACGCGCTGGCCCCCGGCGGCCGGTTCGTCTTCGACGTGTTCGTCCCGGACTTCGAGCTGATCGCGGAGACGTACGGCGAGTGGCAGACCGAGCGCATCGACCTCGAGGGCAACGAGCACGAGCTGCGGAGCCGATCCCGGATCGTCGACGAGCCCCGGCAGATCCTCGCGGTCGAGAGCCGCGTCCTCGGGCCCGAGGGCGAGGTCCGCTACGAGACCCGGCAACGCCTCAGCATGCTCCCCTACCAGCAGGTGGAGCTCCTGGCGAGAGACTCGCCCTTCGAGTCCTGGTCGGTCGCGGGCGGCTTCGACGGCAGCGACCTCGAGGACGGCGACACCGTCCAGGTCTGGACGCTGGAGCCGGAGGCCTGACTCGCTAGCCCACATGCTCCACCGGCTTCGCTCGGGCGAACCGTTCCACAGGCGGGTGGGACTGAGCGATTCCGAAGGAATCGCGAGGGTCGGAAGACGAACGGAGTGAGTCTTCCGGGACTGGAAGGGGCCGAGCGCTGGCGCGTGTAGGTGGCGCAAGCACCGCAGAGCCGCGAGCGAAGCGAGCGGGTCGAGGAGCGCAGCGAGCGTACACGCGCCAGCGCTCGGGGGCTTCCGGACGGTGTGCTGTCGCGGCAGCGGGAAAGTGCGCGGAGGAGAGAACGTCACTCCAGCCAGGCGTTCTCGATGGCGAAGTTTCTCAACGTCTACGATCTGACTTGCCTCGCTACTCCCAGACCTGTTCGACACGTTTGTGCGTCGCACTGAGTCGCTGCAAATCCTCGACATCAGACTTGATCGAGGGGTGAGTATCGAGGTACTCATCCAGTAGCCAACGTGATCGGCTACCGCGATATTTGAAGACTCCTGGGATGGACTTCCAGCCCGACAAGTAGTACGCATACGCAAGCGCCTTGGTTTGCGAACACGGGCCCAGACGCTCACCGCGATACTTGACCGCGTATGCCTGCCCGGACGGTTCGACCGTCACGCCGTCTCGCTCGGTACGGCGGAACTTCTCAAGGCACCCTTCACAGTACGCGTAATCACTTTCGGATGGGGACTCGTTGGTCGGCTCACCACACCGGCCACACGTGTACTCACCGCCACCAGTCTCGGCTTTGATCCGTTCGGCGAGCGCGAGAGAGATCCCCTCCACATCGGCCAGTTCGTCGGCACTGACATACCGTAGGTCTTCGTAGGACCGATAGCCGGCGCCGTTGAGACGCTCGACGTGCGCTTCTTGCACGCCGCTAATATCCTCGATTTGCTCCACACCCGGGGCCATTACCGGTCGCTTTGGGCGCTTAGCACTTCGTCATTCCGGCAGGCTGTCGATGACCCGCGACCCGGTCGGCAGCCCTATTCTAGCCAAGCTTCCTCGATGGCGAGGTGGCCTCGCGTCCCCTCCCACACGACGGACGTCTCCAGTTCGATCCGCCGGTCCATGTGGGGCCCGTCGACGACCAGGGTTTCAAACTCGCCGCCCTCCCCGAGCACGTGCACCCCGTACTCCTCGTGCAGGCTCCGCAGCTCCGCGAGCGCGTCGCGATCGAGCGTCCGCCCGAGCCACGACTCGTCGAGGCCCGCCGCGGCGACCTGGACGATCCGGATCTCGAACCCGGCGTCGAGCATCTCCTCGGCGAGCTCCTCGGGGTCGCGCTGCCACAGGGGTGCGAAGAGGTCGACGTCCAGGCGCTGTGCCATGGCCTCGATGCGGCTCGTCTGGAACTCGCTCTCGATCGCGCCGGCCGTGATCCCCGCGAGGCCAGCGCTCTCGCCGCCCGCTGCCGAGTGCTCGGCCGCGAGCTCGCGGTCGAGCTCGGTTAGCGCCGCCTCCAGGGGTTCGAGTTCGGCGTCTCCCTGCGCGCCGGCGTCAGTCGCCTCCGACGCCTCCAGCTCGCCGGGATCGACCTCCACCAGCTCGATCCCGACGCTCTCGGCCGCCAGCGCCGCCAGCTCCGTCGCCGGCACGTGGTACATGTAGGAGTCCTCGCCGGGATGGACGGTCACGAGCCGCTCGACGGGGAGGCCCTCCTCTTGCGCTCGGTAGAGTGCGAACGAGGAGTCCTTGCCACCGGAGAAGAGGGCCGCCCAGGCGCCGGTCGTCATTGCTCCACCGTCGGCCGTCGCCGCACTTACGGACTGTGATCGGTTCCCGCCCCACCGAAACGCACTCCCGGTGCCTCGACCGTGACGCCACATGGAGGAGTTCGCCTACGTCGTCAACGTCGACGTCGCCGTGCACCGGGGCGAGGAGTACCTCTTCATCGAGCGCGCCACGTCCGAGGCCCACGCTGCGGGCCTGCTCGGGTTCCCAGGCGGCAAGGACGAGGCGCAAGCGGGAGCAGACGACGTCCTCGAGGCGACCGCCCGCCGGGAGGTCGAGGAGGAAGTCGGGGTCATCGCCGCGGATCCGACGTACGTCTTCAGCGGGACCTTCGAGAGCGACGACTGGCTTTCGGTTCTGAACGTGCTCGCGTCGGCCAGGTACGTCGACGGCCGAGCGCATCCCCGTGAGCCCGAGGAGGTCGCCGCCGTTTACTGGCTGACGCCGGGGGAAATTCGCCAGCGCTCCGACGTCCCGGCGTTCACCGCCTCGTACCTCGACGCCGTCGAGGCGCACCGGGGGCGACGTGCGTGACCGACGAGCTCCTGCTGCTCACACACCTGGCTCGACGATGTAGCGGCCGAGCGAAGACGGCCCTCGCCCAGCCGCGGGGCCTCCGAAACCCGTTTCCCCCTCGCAGGGCTACCGGCTGTCAGCATGGTCAGGGAGGTCGCGCCCGAGGAGGTCCAGTCGAAGCTCCTGAACGACGGCGCCGACGTCGAGGTCGTCGACATCCGCGATCCTGAGGCCTTCGAGCAGGGCCACGTTCCCGGCGCGGTCAACGTCCCACTGCCGGAACTCCCGCGGCGGGTCGACGAGCACGAGTGGGACGCCGACGAGATCGTCTGTGTCTGTCCCATCGGCCAGAGTTCGATCCAGGCCGCACGGCTGCTGGGCAGCTACGAGGCGATCGACGGCGACGCCGTCGCGAGCATGGCCGGCGGGTATCGGGAGTGGGACGGGGAGCTTGAAGCCACAGCCACTGCGGGGGATGACGAGGACGTGCGAGCCGACGCCCCGGACGAGGGACCGGAGGCCCCGTTCTGAGAGCGAGCGATCCGCCGCTCGGGTCCCGAACCGGCGACCGGAGCCGACGACACCCTCGCACGGACTTCGCAATTCATTCGGGGTCCCGGTCTGCACTGGACGTCGTGCATCCCTACGTCCTCCTCGCCGGCGCCATCTGCGCCGAGGTGATCGGCACGACCGCCCTGAAGCTCTCGGAGGGCTTCACGCGGCCCGGCCCCAGCCTCGTCGTGGTCGTCGGCTACGCCCTGGCGTTCTACCTCGTCTCGCTGACGCTCGAAGAACTCCCGGTCGGGGTCGTCTACGGAACGTGGGCGGCACTCGGCATCGTCGCGATCGCTGGGATCGGCGCCGCCGCGTTCGACGAGCCGGTCGACGCGGCCGGGGTGCTGGGAATCGGGCTCATCGTGGCCGGCGTCTACTGCCTCAACGTGGTCTCGGAGATGGCCGCGCACTGATGGGGCGGCCGTGCCCGAGCGACGCCCCGGGAGGAGAGCGCCCTCAGAAGCGATCGGTCCGACCCGACGCGGTCCAGGCGTCCCGCGGTGCCGAGGCGGGCACCCGCACCGAACGACCCTGGAGCTGCTCGATCCGGCCGGCGAAGGCGAACCGGTCGCCCTGCCAGTCTGGTTCCTCCGTCGCAGCGGCGGCGGCCGCCGCAGCCTCGCGGTCCCGGATGTGGGCGCCCACCGCCGCGACGATCGCTGCGGCTTCATCGTCGCTCGCGGCCGACGGAACGTGAACGGAGACGTCCTCGGGGGCGAGATCCGGCACGGCGCCGTCGGCCTCCCGAGCGTCCGGCTCGACGTCGGCGTAGGCCTCCTCTGGATCGACGGGCGTAGGGTCTGGCATCGTTGGGTGTACTCGCCGACGGTCAGAGCGGGATGTTCCCGTGTTTCTTGTCGGGGGTCGACGCGCGCTTGGTCTCCAGCATCTCCAGGTCGTCGATGAGGCGCGGGCGGGTCTCGAGCGGGTCGATGACGTCGTCGAGGTAGCCCTTGTCCGCGGCGGTGTAGGGGTTGGCGAACTGCTCGCGGTACTCCTCGATCAGCTCGTCCCGCAGGGCGTCCGGGTCGTCGGCAGCTGCCAGCTCGTCGCTGTAGAGGACGTTGACCGCGCCCTGTGGACCCATGACGGCGATCTCCGCGGTCGGCCAGGCGTAGTTGACGTCCGCCCCGAGGTGCTTGGAGGCCATGACGCAGTAGGCACCGCCGTAGGCCTTTCGCGTGATGACCGTCAACAGCGGGACCGTCGCCTCCGAGAACGCGTAGAGCAGCTTCGCGCCGTGGCGGATGATCCCGCGGTGCTCCTGGTCGGTGCCCGGCATGTAGCCGGGGACGTCGACGAACGTCACGATCGGGACGTTGAACGCGTCACAGAAGCGGACGAACCGCGAGGCTTTCATCGACGAGTCGACCGTGAGCGTCCCCGCGTTGACCCGGGGCTGGTTCGCGACGATCCCGACCGACCGGCCGTCGAGGCGGCCGAAGCCAGTCACGAGTTCGCCGGCGAAGCGCTCGCCGACCTCGAAGAAGGAACCGGAGTCGAGTACCGACGCCACGGCGTCCGTCATGTCGTAGGGCTTCTGGGGGCTCGGTGGGACGATCTCCCGCAACTCGGCGTCCTGGCGGTCCGGCTCGTCCCAGGGTTCGACGCGTGGCGGATCCTCGACGTTGTTCTGGGGCAGGTAGGACAGGAGCCGCCGGACGTCGTCCAGCGCCGCCTCCTCGTCCGGGGCGGCGAACTGCGCGACGCCGGTCGTCGCGGAGTGGGTACTGGCCCCACCCAGCTCCTCGTGGGTCACCTCCTCCCCGGTGACGGTCTCGATGACGCCGGGCCCGGTGATGTACATGTGGCTGGTGTCCTGGACCATGAAGATGAAGTCGGTCATCGACGGGGAGTAGACCGCCCCGCCGGCACACGGCCCCATGATCACGGAGATCTGCGGGATGACGCCGCTTGCCTCCTGGTTGCGCCGGAAGATCTCCGTGAAGCCCGCGAGCGCGTCGACGCCCTCCTGGATCCGCGCGCCTGCCGAATCGTTGAGGCCCACCAGCGGCGCCCCGACCTCCATGGCCTTGTCCATCACCTTGCAGATCTTCTCGGCGAACACCTCCCCCAGCGAGCCCCCGAAGACGGTGAAGTCGTGGGCGAAGACGAAGACGGTCCGGCCCTCGACCTCGCCGTAGCCCGTCACAACGCCGTCGGTCAGGAGCTGGCGCTCCTCCATCCCGAAGTTGTGGGTGTTGTGGGTGCGGAGCTGGTCGAACTCGTTGAACGTGCCGTCGTCGAGGAAGTACTCGACGCGCTCGCGAGCGGTCTGCTTGCCCTTGTCGTGCTGGGAGGCGATGCGGTCCTCGCCGCCGCCGAGCAGCGCCTCCGCCCGCAGCTCCTCGAGCTCCTCGAGGCGCTCTTCCATCGTCACGACGTGACCCCTCCGCCGATCATTGGTGGGGACCGACGGCGACCGGTCGGAAAAGCGTTCCGAACCCCGGGATGGCGGGCCCGCGAGCGGCTGACTGCACTCACCCTTCGGGTGGAATCTCCAGTGCACGCTCGCGGCCGACCCCGCCGTGGAGCTCCGGCTGGACCCGGGCCACGTCGATCGTTCGCTGGGCGGGCACCTCGAAGGCCTGCTCGCCCCACTCCGTGGGCATCTCGTCGTGGCCCACGGCGTAGACGATCCCCGCCATCTCCGCCCAGCATGCAGCAGCGGTGCACATCGGACAGGGTTCGTGCGTGGTGTAGAGCCACGCGTCCGGGAGCCGTTCGGCGTCGAGGACTCCACAGGCATCCCGGATCGCCTCCACCTCGGAGTGGGCGGTGGCGTCGGGACGGTCGAAGATCGCGCCCGTCGAGTGGGCGACGACCTCGTCTCCCGCAACCACGAGCGCGCCCACGGCGTGCTCGGCGAGCCCGCGATCGATCGCTTCGTCCATGAGCGCGGTATCGGGGTGGTCCATGCCCGGGTCCACTCTCACGTCGAACAAAGGGGTTCCGGGCGTCCGAACGCGGCTCCCAACCCGGTAGCCCCCAGCGCCAGGATACCGGCCGGTCGAGCGCGACTGGCAGCGTCGGTGCCCACTGGACTAGCTGTCGTCGTCCGCGTTCAAGTCGTCCGCGAGCAAAGGGTCCGGCATCGATTCGTCCGCGATCAATCGTCGTCCGTCGGTGCGCACTCCTGCGCGACGGCCCGTTCGGGGTACCGCTCGACACCCGCGTACTCGACGAGCTGCCGGCCGAGCTTCCGGACCCGAGCCTCGACGTCGGGATCCTCGATGCCGTCGTCGCCGACGGTGTCGTAGGCCGCCGGAATTCCGACCTCGAGGGGAAGGGTCCAGGCGTTGAGCGTCCGCGAGACGGTCCGCAGGTGCATCAGCGCCGATCGCGGGAAGTCGCCGCCGGCGACCTCGAGAAGCCCGACCGTGGTCTCCTCGAACTCGTCCCGACCGAGGTAGTCCAGCGCGTTCTTCAGCGGCGCGGAGTACGAGCCGTGGTAGTTCGGCGTGCCGAGCAGGACGGCGTCCGCGGCGTCGACTGCAGCGAGGAGTGCAGGCGCGTCGCCAGCCTCACGTTCGTCGGGATCGAACACCGGGAGGTCGTACTCGCGCAGGTCGAGGAGTTCGGTGTCGGCCCCGGCGTCGTCTGCCGCGTCGAGGGCGACACCGAGCGCGACGCGCGTCTTGCTCGCGTCGCGGAGGCTGCCACAGACGGCGACGACCCGCGGGGGATCGCGTCGGTGCATTGGTGGATTCGAGGGGGCCCGACACCGTAAGGGCTCGCGGAAGCGGAATTTTGTAACGGGAGTGATGTGATCCGGGCAAGTGGTGCGCCCCAACGGATCTCCCGGCCCGCCTGCGGCCCATGAGGCCTCGCTAGCGTGGCCGTTCCCGCCGATCGGACTGCGTCCGATAGACCGCCGCGATTGGACGGCGGACGATTCATCGGCTCCCGGGACGAAGCGAGTGCATGGGAGCGTCGGATCCCGGCCGAGGCGCCACCTCGGGCGCGTCGAGCGAGGCGACATTCCCCGAGGGCTTCCTCTGGGGGACCAGTACCGCTGCACACCAGGTGGAGGGCCACACCACCGGAAACCAGTGGTGGGCGTGGGAGCAGGACGCCGACGTCCCCGCCTCAGGCGCAGCCTGCGAACACTACGAGCGCTACGAGGACGACGTCGAACGCATGGCCGAGCTGGGCTACGACGCCTACCGGTTCTCCATCGAGTGGAGCCGCGTTGAACCCGCCCCGGGAGAGTTCGACGAGGCAGCCATCGCTCACTATCGCGACGTCCTCGGGACGGTTCGGGACGCCGGACTGACGCCGATCCCGATGCTGTGGCACTACACCAATCCGACCTGGTTCATGCGGCGTGGCGGGTGGAGTGACGCGGACAACGTCGACGCGTTCGAGCGGTACGTCGAGGAGATCGCCTCCCGGTTCGACGTCGAGTACTGGCTCACGGTCGACGAGCCGATGGTCTACGCCCACCGAACGGTCGTCGACGACGACGCGCCGCCCGCAGCGATGACCGCGGACGGCTGGGTCGACCAGGAGCGATCGCTCGAGGCGCTGCTCACCGTCGGATCGAACCTCCTGCGGGCCCACGCCAGGGCGTACGACGTGATCCACGACCATCGCGACGCGAAGGTGAGCCTCGCGAAGGCCGTGAACCCGGTCTACCCGGGGTCGGAGGCGGGCCTGGACGTCTGGGCTGCCGACGTCCGCTCCTGGCTGGAGCACGACGTCTGGCTGGCCTCGCTCGCGGCGGGGGAACTGCTTCCCCCGCTCCCGAGTGGACAGCTGGGGGAGTGCCTGGACTTCTTCGGCTTGAACTACTTCTTCCCGCGCCAGGGCTACTTCGAGCCCGACGCCCCCGAGCCGCCCTACTGGCAGTTCCAGACCCGGACGCCGGCGGACGCCCCGACCAACGAGATCGGCTGGTGGATCCGTCCCGAGGCGATCGCCGACGCGATCCGTCGCGTCGAGGAGTTCCTCGACGTTCCCATCGTGGTCACCTCGACGGGCACGGCAGCGGCGACCGACCGGGAGCGCCGGCAGTTCGTCGTGGATCACGTGCGCCAGGTGGGGCGAGCGATCGAGGAGGGGGCGGACGTCCGGGGTCTCCTCTACTGGAGCTTCGTGGACAACTACGAGTGGGACCTGGGCTTCGAACCCCGGTTCGGCCTCGTCCAGGTCGATTTCGAGACCCAGGAGCGGCGGCCACGGGAGAGCGCCCGGTGCTTCGGCGAGATCGCGGCCGCGAACGGGGTGACGGCGGAGATCGAGGCGGCGTACGGGTGACGCCGTCAGCGCCGATCGTGGCGGGGACGCGCTCGACACTACAGCGTCACGACGTCGCCGGCCGACCGGCCACCGAGCGAGTCCGGCACCTCCACGATGGCCACGCGGGTGCCGCCATCCCCGTACTGGAGCGAGAGCTCCGCACTGCTACCGGCCTCGAGGGGCGAGAGCGGACCGTTGCTTTCGCCGCCGAGGGGGATGGCGATCTCGTACCGGTCGGAGGGGGTGGAGAGAACGTCGTTCCCCGCGTCCGCGGCGGAGATCGGTTCCGTGGCGAACGTCTGATCGCCGTCGTCGGCGACGCTGGCGTGCACGACCTCCTCGACCGTCGATGGGCCGACGTACTCGATGGAGGTCCGGGTCAGGTCCACGTCGTCGGATCGTTCGGCGAGGCCCACGGAGAGGACGATTCGATCGATGGTGTTCCCCGCAGGACCCACGCGGCCGTGGATCGTCTCGACGACGGCGGCGTCGACGGTCTGGGTCTCGCTCTCCTCGTCCGTATCGACGACGCGGGCGTCGTCCAGATCGTCGTTTCCCCCGCCATCGCTCCCCGACCCGTCGTCACCCGAGTCACCGGAGATCGCCGAACACCCGGCGAGCCCGGCGACCCCGAGGGTAGCGACGGTGGTGAGGAGGGTTCGGCGGTCGGCTCGGTACTGGTCCGTGCAGGGACGTCCTGTGGCCTGCCCGGTCTCCTGGCGTGGTCTGGGTCGATGGCCCATGCAAGAGTCGCCACCGAGGAGTCCGGAAAAAGGTGGGTGTGCGGTTATCACCCGAGAAAACACGGACACCGGTGTGGGCGCAGGATCGGTCGTAGTCGTACTCGGGCCGCCCCCAGCCGAGCCAGATCGATTCCCCCGACTGAACAGGTGCAGGCATCGCTCCCGTTGCCTCGCGTGGGCCATCCCGTGGCGAATTGGAAGCTGCGTCCAGGAGTGGGACCCCGCCGGACTCACGATTCTGGTCCGTCAGGCGCGAGCCCACTACGCCGAATCAAGCGCCACGAATCGGAGATTCGCGTGCTCGACGAGTCGTTTCACTCCTCGTCGAACACCGACGGACTCGCTACGCTCGTCCGGCGAGTCCGACGAAGCTTCGTTGCACTACGCTTCGTCGAACACCGATAGGCTCGCTACGCTCGCCTATCGAGCACGATCCGGCTCAGGGAGCCGGATCGAACAACGCTGAGCAACGCTCAGCGAGTGTGACGAAGCTCCACTACGTTCCGCTTCGTCAAACACCGATAGGCTCGCTACGCTCGCCTATCGAGCACGATCCGGCTCAGGGAGCCGGATCGAACAGCGTCTCGCCGTCCACCATATGCTCGGCGACGGCGTCCATGTCCAGCGTGACGCCCAGCCCCGGCTCCTCGGGGATCTCGATGTAGCCGTCCTCGATGACGGTCTCCTCGACCAGGTCCTCCCACCAGCCCAGCTCGTAGGAGTGGTACTCGACGGCCAGGGAGTTGGGGATCGCCGCGCCCACGTGGGCGCTGGCCACCGTCGCAACCGGCGAGGAGACGTTGTGCATCGCGACGGGGACGTAGTACTGGTTGGCGACGTCGGCGACCTTCCGGGTCTCGCGCATGCCGCCGACCTTCGGCATGTCCGGCGCAACGATGTCGACGGCCTGGTTCTCGATCAGGCGCCGCTCCTCGGTGACCCGATAGCGGTTCTCGCCGACGCAGATCGGCGTGGTGGTGGACTTGGTGACCTCCTCCTGGACCTCGAGGTTCTCCGGCGGGACGGGATCCTCGAGCCACCAGACGTCGAACTCGTTGATGGCCTCCGCGAGGCGCGTGGCGGAGCCGCCCGAGAACGTCCAGTGGCAGTCGAAGGCGACGTCGGCCCGGTCTTTCACGCGCTCCGTGACCTGCTTCACGATCTCGGCCTTGTGTCGGATCTCGCCGGGACGGAGGTGGCGGTTGGCGCGGTCCTTCTCGAGCCCGCTGGGCACGTCGAGGTCGAACTTGAGGGCGTCGTAGCCCAGCTCCTCGACGACGCGCTCGGCCTCGTCGGCGCAGGCCTCCGGATCGGCCTCTTCCTCGGTGTGGCAGTCACAGTACACCCGCATCTCGTCGCGGTACTTGCCGCCCAGGAGCTGGTAGGCCGGAACCTCCAGCAGCTTGCCCGCGAGGTCGTGCAGCGCGACCTCGATGCCGGAGATCGCCGAGACCACCGCGCCCTCGATGGAGCCCTCCCCGGACATCTTCTGGATGAGGTGCTCGTAGAGGCGGTCGACGTCGAGGGGGTTCTCGCCGACCACGAAGGGCGTCATCCGCTCGATCAGTTCGGGAATGCCGGCGCCCCAGTAGGCCTCGCCGGTGCCGACGACGCCCGCGTCGCTGTAGACCCGGACGAGCGTCCAGGGAAAGTTCCCGTCGACCATCGTCGTCTGGACGTCGGTGATCTCGACGTCGCGACCGCCGCCGCGTTCGGCGGTCACGTCCATCGTGTCGGCGGAGAGGTCCCGCATCGTGTACTCCGCGTTCGGATCGTGGAGGTCCGCGTAGTCGATGTCGTTGCTCATGCCCGGCGGTTCCGCGGGCGGGGCTAACTGTGTTGCGATAGCACGACCCCCGCCGTCCGGATCGACATGGCGCGATGCGGGCCATCGATCGCCCAGTCAGCAACGCCAGCATCTCTCCGGGGCTCCCGAAGGGTTCGCCGGGCGCAAACGCCTATGGGATGGGCTCGCAAGGAACGCGGCATGCGCACGATCGACGCCGACGTGCTCGTCACCGGGCTGGATGAACCGCCGATCGACGACGCCCGGATCGTCGTCGACGAGGATGGGCGAATCGCGGCCGTCGGGACACAGGCGGACGTCGATCCGGCCGAGGCGGTCGACGACGACGGCGGTGGCGCCGGGGACGGAATCCACGAGTCCTACCCAGCGGTGACGCCGGGACTGATCGACGCCCACCTCCACCTCGCCGGGACCCGCTCGATGGACCCGATGCAGTGGGTCATCGAGTCCTCGGAGCTGGGCACCGCCCGCGCCACCGCCGACCTCCGCGAGATTCTGGCCGGGGGCTTCACCGCGGTCCGCGACGTCGGCTCGGAGACCGGACTGGGGCTCCGCGAGGCCGTCGCCGAGGGCGCGATTCCGGGCCCGCGGATCTTCACCAGCGCGCAGTCGATCAGCCAGACCGCCGGCCACGGCGATTCGCACTTCCTGCCCTACGAGTGGGTCGCCGAGAGCGAGCGGGGGATCGGCACCCTCGCCGACGGCGCCGACGAGTGCCGCAAGGAGGCCCGCAAGCGCATCAGGGAGGGCGTCGACGTCCTGAAGATCATGACCACGGGCGGCGTGCTGAGCGAGAAGGACGCACCGGACCAGAGCCAGTTCACCGACGCGGAGGTCCAGGCGTTCGTCGAGGAGGCCCACCGCGTCGGCATCCCCGTCGCCTCCCACGCCCAGGGCGCGCCGGGGATCAAGACCGCGCTGCGCAACGGCGTCGACACGATCGAGCACGGCTTCTACCTCGACGAGGAGTGTCTCGACCTGTTCGAGGAGACCGGCGCCATCTTCGTGCCGACGCTCTCGATCATGCACCGCCTGCTCGAGGCGGGAGCGGACCACGGCGTGCCCGAGTACGGTCTGGAGAAGGCCCGGGAGGCCAGCGAGGCCCACTTCGAGGCCGTCGAGCGCGCGGTCGATCGGGACATCCCCATCGCGACGGGGACGGATTTCATCGGACCGGAGCTCGTGCCACACGGCGAGAACGCCCTGGAGCTCGAGTTGCTCGTCGACGAGGTCGGGATGGACGAGCACGCCGTCCTCCAGTCGGCGACGCGGGTCGCCGCCGAGACCGTGCCGGCCGACGACATCGGGACGCTGGCGGCTGGCAATCGAGCGGACGTGCTCGCACTCGGGAGCGATCCCACCGAGGACGTCTCAGCGGTCCGTGACGTCCAGGCAGTGTTCGTAGACGGGGAGCCGGTCGTCGTCGACGGCGAGGTGGCCGACGACTGAGCGCCTCCGGTTACATCCTGGGCCAGGGCGTGTCCTGCCGGCCGCCCTCTGTCGATCAATCCCCAGCGGCGGAGGTGCGATCGTCGTCCTCGGCGTCCCCGGGACCGGTGGGTGCGTGACTCGGATCGCGATGTCTCCGGCCGGCCGTACCCGACCAGCCCAGGAGCGTCCGAACCCGGCTCGCGGCGTCGTCCACGAGCCGGATCGTGGCCAGGGCGCCGAGGAGCCCGACGATCGAGAGGGCCAGTCGCCCGGCGAAGGAGTCGACAGTGACGCCAGCGACGGCGTAGGTGAGCGTGGAGTGATGTGCGAGCAGTGGCGCGGCCAGGAGCAGACCGGCGAGCGTCCCGCCGGTGACGGCGGTCGCGAGCGCGCCGATGCCCAGGGACGCGCAACAGCGTGGCGAGTCCGCCCCGACGGTGTGGAGGGCGAGGGTCACTGCGCCAGCGAGGACCGGCACCACGAGGAGCAGTCGCCGGGGATCGTACCCCACGGAGCCAGCCAGCGTGAGGAGCCACCAGTAGCCACCGGCGAGGAGGACGAGCACGGAGAGCCCGGCGACGGATCGGACGGTCGCCGAGGCGAGGAGCCGTCGCGTGACGGCCCCCGCCCAGCGACGGAGGACCCGACCGAGCCTCGCGAGGGGAGCGGCGGGCATCACTCCACCGTAGCGGGGGACGTCCCCTGAAACACGGTGCACCGTCGCCGTCCCAGCACCTCGCCCGAACAGTTATATAGGAGGAAGCAGCCAGGCCTGCCTCGCGAGCCCCGCCACGGCTCCCCGATGCCGGCGTTTATGCCCCCGGCCCGCCAGGGCCGAGGCATGGTCGCCGAGACGCTCCAGCGGATCGAGGATGGCGGCGTGATCGCCGTGCTCCGCGGGGTCGAACCGGAGACGGTCCAGGACGTCGCCGACGCCGTCGTCGCGGGCGGCGTCACCGCACTCGAGGTCACCGCCGATTCGCCCAACGCCGTCGGGATGATCGAGACGCTCTCCGAACGCATGGCCGACGACGTGCTCGTCGGCGTCGGGACCGTCCTGGACGCCGCGACGGCCCGCGCCGCCATCGCCGCGGGCGCGTCGTTCGTCCTCTGTCCGACGTACGAGGAGGGCGTCGTCGAGACCTGCAACCGCTACGGCGTCCCCGTGGCGCCGGGCGTGTTCACGCCCACCGAAGCCCAGCAGGCCTACGAGGCGGGCGCGGACCTGGTAAAGGTCTTCCCGGCCAAGACCGGGGGTCCCTCCCACGTCGCCGCGCTCAAGGGCCCGCTCGGGCACCTCGACGTCGTCCCCACGGGCGGCGTCGGGCCGGACAACGCCGGCGCGTACATCGAGGCGGGCGCCGTCGCCGTCGGTGCCGGAAGTTCGATCCTCGATCACGACGCCGTCTCACGGGGAGACTTCGAAGCGATCACCGCGAACGCCGAGGCGCTGCGCGACGCGGTCGCGGACGCACGGAATTGACCGGGGACGAGACCGCGTTCGCGCCCGGGACGACCGTCTCTCGCTGGTGACGGAGTCTGGCTGGTGAGGGTTGCTTTCGATTGGCGTCGTCGGGGCACCGACGGACACCGGCGGCGCTCCGCAGGACCGCGTCGCCCGACTAGCTGTTCCGATCGATCCACTCGCAGAACGCCTCGAACTCCGACGCCCCAGCATCCTCGGCGATCGATCTGAGTGTGCCGGTTCGCAATTCGTCGTGAAGGGGGACGGTCACACGACGTCGATCCGCCTCGTTCGTCGGGTGTTCGTAGTACAATTGGGCGTGGTCCCCCGTCGTCCGCCGCCACTCGAAGCCGCCGACGTTGACGAGCACTCGAACGACCTCGTGTCCGGAGAACGGTCGCCGGCCCATCCGTCACTCGAGCACGTCCGGAGGCTCCTCGTCACCGGTCACGTTGTCCGCAGGCTCGATGCCCATCGCCCGCAGCTCCGAATCGGTTGGCTCCCGGCCCACCTCACCGAGATAGAGGGCCACCGCCTCGTCGAGATTCTCGAGGGCCGCCACACGGGACTCTCCCTGGCTCGAGACGCCAGTCTCCACGTCCGTGGCGACCCACCCGTCGTCCGACGTGACGAGCCGAATCTCCCGGTCCGGCTCGTCCTCACGATCGGCGGTCGAACTCGCCATACTCGAACGTGGAGCGGTATCACTGAAAAGGGTTCGTCCGCTCGGTCGGTCCGTATCGGCCGGATGGGCCGAACTCGACCGGCAGAAGCGACCGGAGCCAGTTATCGACCGAGCTCCTCGTGGGCCGACGAGAGGTGCCGCGACGCCAGGGCCGCCAGCAGCGACAGCTCGCCCGCCAGCGCCCCCGCAGCGATGACTTCGGCCAGCGCGTCCGCGTTGGCACCCGGCGGATCCCCGCTTCCCCCGAGCCCGAGCACGGACAGCGCCTCTGACTGCGTCGGGAGCTTCGTCCCGCCGCCGACGGTCCCGACCTCCAGGCTCGCCAGCGAGACGCTGGCGTAGAGTTCGTCGCCGCGGTCCTCGACGGTGGTGATGGCGTTGGCGCCCTCGACGACCTGGGCGGCGTCCTGGCCGGTCGCGAGGAAGGCGGCGGCGACGACGTTCGCCGCGTGGGCGTTGAACCCCAGGGCACCGGCCTTCGCCGAGCCGACGAGGTTCTTGCGGGTGTTGGCCTCCTCGATCGCCGCCGGAGTGGTTCCCAGTCGCTCCTCGACGAGTTCCGCGGGGATCGTGGCGTCCGCGACGACCGTCCGCCCCCGGCCCTCCACGGCGTTGATCGCTGCGGGCTTCTTGTCCGAGCAGAGGTTGCCCGAGAGCGCGACGAGGTCCGCGGGCGTCTCCGCCTCGAGGACCTCCGCCGCGGCTCGCGTGGCGATCGTGGCCATGTTCATCCCCATCGCGTCCTTCGTGTCGTAGGCGAACCGGAGGAAGACGGAGTCGCCCACGACGTAGGGCTCGACGCCGAGGAGTTCGCCGTGGCTCGTGGTCGACTGGGCCGCCTCGGCCAGCGCGTCGGCGTTGGCCTGGACCCACTCGAGGACGGTCTCGGCCTGGGCGATCCCGTCGACCCGGAAGACCGGCGCGCGGGTCATCCCGCGCTTCACGACGCGGGCGTCAGCGCCCCCAGCGTCGGTGATCGCCGCCGCACCGCGGTTGACGGAGGCGATCAGGGCACCCTCTGTCGTCGCGAGCGGGAGGTAGTGCTCGGTCGGTTTGCGGTTCCCCGCAGCCGCACTGTCGTCCGCGCCACCGGCGACCGCGAGCGGTCCGACCACGCCCATCGGGACCTGCGCGGCGCCGAGCATGTTCTCGATCGCCGACTCGGCCACCTCGGCGGGGAAGCCGTAGTCCCCGACGGTCTCGAGGTCGGCGCCGGTCTCGGCCTCGATCACCAGCCGGCGGGCCGTCGCTGCCACGTCCGGGTCGGCGTGCTCCTCGAGGTCGTGGAGCCGGAGCTCGCCGTCGCGGACCCGCTCGGCGAGGGTCTCGGCGTCTGTCATGGCCGACGCGACGGCGGGGCGGGGCCTAAGAGTTGCTCTTCTGCCGGGTCATCAGTGCGGCCGGCTACTCGAGGTCGGCCTCGGCGTGGAACGCCTCGGGGAGCTCCTCGGCGTCGACGTCGTCGGCGAACCGGGCGAGGATCCCCAGCATCCGTTCGACGGGGAACTGCTCGAACAGCCGGAGGCTGACCGCGAACTGCCGATAGAGTTCCCCTAGTTCCCGCACGCGATCGAGGTGCTGCTCGGCGGTGGCCACGAGCTGGGCGTCCTCCGCCTCGGCGGCGTCCTCGCGGATAGCTTCCAGCTCCACCTCCGCTTCCGAGAGCTGACGCCGCATCAGCGCGATCTCTCGTCGGCCGGCATCCTGCATCACCTGCCGCGTTGCGTACCAGAGGTCCCGCTCGGGCTCGAAGTAGGACTTCCGCCCGCCGCCCGCGCCGCTGACCCGTCGAGCGAGGTAGAGGTCCTCGAGACTGCTCGTGACGTCGCTCACTGTGGACTTCGCGTAGTCGGTGCGATCGGCGAGTTCGTCGAGTGAGAGTGGCTCCGCAGCGAAGTACAGATGGCCGTAGACGCGGCCGGCGCTGCGCGGGAGTCCGTACATGGTGGCGGCCTGCTCCATGGCCCCGATGACCTGGTCTCGGGCCGCGGCGACCTCCTCCATACGGGTCGATCGAAGCGAAAGGATAAAAACGGTACGTTCTGAATATTCGGTAAATGCCGAATATAGATCCCTTTTCCACGAGTGCCGGCACCCACAGCGGCGCCGGAGGCCCCCTTGCCCTCACCGACGGCGGGGAGCCAACCAGCGACGAAGCGCACCCGGAGCACGACGGCACTGCCCCGGTGATCCGTGCCACCGGCCTGGAGAAGACCTACGACTCGTGGATCCCCTGGGCACCGACCGTGGACGTCCTCGCGGGTGCGGAGGTCGCGATTCGCCCCGGCGAACTCGTGGGCATCGTCGGCGAGAACGGCTCCGGGAAGTCGACCCTGATGCAGATCCTGGTCGGGGCGCTCGCACCGGACGCGGGCTCCGTCGAGCGACTTGGAACGATCGGCTGGTGTCCACAGGAGCCGCTCCTCTACGATCGGCTGACGGTGCGGGAGACGATGGCCCTCTTCGGCGAGGGCTATGGCCTCTCCGAGGAGCGGGTGGAGGAGCGCCTCGCGTGGCTCGCCGACAGACTGGGTTTCGGTGCGTACCTCGATACCAGGATCGACCGGCTCAGCGGTGGCAATCGGCAGAAGGTCAACCTCTCGGTGGCGCTCCTCCACGACCCTGATGTCCTGCTGCTCGACGAGCCCTACACCGGCTTCGACTGGGAGACCTACCTCGCGTTCTGGGCGCTGACCGACGAGCTGGCCGCCGACGAGACGGCGATCGCGATCATCTCGCACTTCGTCGAGGACCGCGACCGGTTCGACGAGATCTACGAACTCCGGGACGGCGTTCTCCGCGCGGACGGCGGAACCGGCGATGGAACGGCGGGGGACGACGACGTCGAAAGCGATGGCACGACGATCCCGGGGAGCCCCGGCCGCGGTACCGCCGCGGATCGAACCACGTCGCCCGGTGGCGACGACGCCACGCCGAGAGAGGGCCGTTCGTCTGCGTCGGCCACCCGCGGCCACCGCTCGACCGGGGAGGTGGGGTGGTGATGGGGACGGTCGGTCGGCAGCGAGCGGCCGTCGCGGCCGGACTTCGCTCCACCCTCCGAGAGCCGACGACGGTAGTGCTGTTGCTCTTGCTTCCGCCGGTCGTCATCTGGACGTTCGACGTGTCGATGCAGACCTTCGGCGCCACCCCGGGCGTCGAGGTCGGAGCGGCTGAGGCGGAGCGGGGAGGCGCGCTGTTCTCGACGGCGTTTCTCGCCGGGCTGCTCGGCGTGTTTCAGGTCGTCGGTGCGGCGGAGGCCGACGGGCGCCTCGTCGTCTGTGGCTACCGGCCGGCGGAGGTCGTGAGCGCCCGGCTGGTCGCCATCGGCCTCGCGAGCCTGTTGGTCGCGGGGATCACGCTCGGAACATTCCTCGCGCTGGTGCCCGGCGACGTGCCCGCCCCCGGACTGGCGATGGGCGCCCTCGTGCTCGCGGCGGCGACCTACGCGCTCCTCGGCGTGATCGTGGGCTCGCTCGTGGGGCGGGAACTCGAGGGCTCGCTCGCGCTCGTCTTTCTCGCCGACTTCGACTCGTTCACGTCGCTGGACGCGATCCCCACGGAGTCGCCCCTCCTGGACTACACGCCGCTGACGTACGCGGGACGGCTGCTCGAGGACGCGACCACGACTGGATCGATCGCCGCGGGCGACCTGCTCGCCGCGGTCGGCTACGTCGCCCTGTTGCTCGTGGCGGCGATGGCCGTCGTTGAGCTGCGGGGTGAGATCGCGTGAGCACCGACGCCGATCCAGACGCGGGAGTGACCGAGCCGCGCTCGGGAGGGGCCCGGCGGAGTCGGGCAGGTCGCGCCGCAGTCGCGGAACTCAGACAGGTCCTCCGGGATCCCCTGTTGTTGGTGCTCGTGGTGGTGCTCCCCGGCTACTTCGTCGGCGTCTGGGGCTGGATCGTCCCCGACGAGCCGATCACGGTGCCGATCGCCGGCGGGGCGGGCGTCGTCGACCACCAGGTGCCGCTGCCCGAGCTCATCGCGGCGGTGATCGCTCCGCTGGCGGGGGCGCTCGTCGTCGGCATCACCGGCCTCTTCGCGGTCCAGCGGGCACGCGACGTCGACGCCCGCCTCGGCGTCGCCGGATACCGCCCCAGCGAACTGCTGGCGGGACGGCTGGCGGTCCTCGGCGCGATCGGGATCGTGGTGACTGGCGTCGGCGTCGGGGTGGCCAGGTTGCACGTCGTCCCGGCGCACCCGGCGTGGTTCGTCCTCGCCGTCGGGCTGGCCTGCGGGATCTACGGGGCGATCGGATCGGTACTCGGGCAGGTGCTCGACCGGCTGCCCGGCGTCTACTTCCTGCTGTTCGCCCCCATGATCGACATGATGCTCCTGCAGAACCCGCTGGCGGATCCGCCGGCCTGGGCCGCCTGGCTCCCGGGCCACCATCCGATCCGGCTGGCCACCAGCGCGGCGTTCGCGGAGACCGTCGCCATCGAGCACGCGCTCTGGGGCGGGGTGGCGGTCGTCGGTGCCGTGACGCTCGCGGCCGCCGCCACGACGCTCCGGATGCGGTGAGGGCCACCGACGAACGCCAGTTGGACGACGGGCAGAAACCGTCGTTTCGACTACAAAAACTCGCGTCCGGGAAGGCGTTAGTAGGCCCGGGTCGACCGTTCACCCGATGGGGCGACCGTCGGGATTCGCACTTCGCTACTACGCCTACCGCGTGACCTCGGCCGCGGGCTTCACCGCGCCGATCTGGTACCTCTACCTCTACGCCAACGGCCTGTCCTACGCCGAGGTCGCGATCGTGAACGCCGTCTGGTGGAGCGGGCTCGTGCTCTTCGAACTCCCGACCGGCTACGTCGCCGACCGGATCGGACGCCGTGCGAGCCTGTTGCTCGGAACCGCGACCGTGACGGTATCGACGCTCGCGATGCTCCCCGCGGACTCCGTCGCGACCTTCGGCGTCGTCTTCGCCGTCTGGGCGGCCGGCCAGACGTTCCGGACGGGTGCCGACGACGCCTGGCTGTACGACGCGATCGACGGGGAGGATCGGGGCGTCGACGATCGACGCCGCACCGCGAACGGCGACGGCGACGCCGGCCGTGCTGGCGCAACCAATGGCGACCGATTCCTCCACCTCCGGAGCCGCGGCACGGCGCTCGCGCTCGCCACGACCGGCGCGACGGCGCTCGTCGGCGGCTGGCTCGCCGAACTCGACATGGGCTACACCTTCCTCGCGGCGGCGGCCGTCTCCGCCCTCGGGCTCCCGATCCTGGCCGGCTTCCCACAGAGCCGCGACCCGGCCGAGGACGACCTCGGCGCCATCGAGGCCGTCGGCGTCCTTCGCAGCGAGCTCGGCGCGCCCGGGATCCGCGGGTTCGTCCTGCTCGTCGGGCTGCTGACCGGCGTCACGTGGGGCGTGAACTTCTTCGTCCAGCCGGTCTCGGTCGACCTCGGCGTCTCCCGGACCGGCCTCGGCGTGCTCTACGCCGGCTTCACCGGCCTGGGTGCGATCGCGAGCTTCCGGGCCGGGTGGCTCGCCGAGCGCGTCGGGATCGACACCTGGTTCCGGGTGGTCCCGGTCGGACTCGCAGCGGTTCTCGTCGCGGTTGCGGTCCTGCCGGCGCTGGCCATCCCCGCGTTCGTGGCGATCCGGACGGCCAAGAGCGCCAGCGACCCGATCGCCGCGACGTGGCTCAACGAGCGGATCGGCAGCGTCGGCCGCGCGACGGTGCTCTCCGCCCAGGGGATGGTCGCGACCGTGCTGACGATCCCCTTCGAACTCGGCGCGGGCGGCGCAGCGGAGCTCCTCGGGCCGCTCCCGACGGTCGCACTGTTCGGCGCGATGCTCGGGGTCGGCAGCGTGGCGATCCTCCTCGTCGGCCGGCCGTTCGAGGACGCTGCTGACGCCGGCGAGGACGAGCGCACGACGGCTGGCGGAACCGGCCCGATTGCCGGCGACGCGGAGTGACGCGACCTGCTGTCCGCCAATCGACGACCGAACAGGACCCCCAGCGGTAAGGCCCTGGCAGCCCGGGCTCCGACCATGACGGAACCGGCGGACCTCGTCCTCTACGGCGGCCGGGTCCACACGCTCGTCGTCCCCGAGCCGGGGGATCCCCGAACGTGGCCGGGCGCCCTCGCCCCGGATGCACCGAACGACGCCCCGAAACCCGAGGCCTCCGGCGTCGCGATCCGCGACGGCGAGATCGTCCGCGTCGGGAGCGACCGCGCGGTCCGGCGGCTCGTCGGCGTCTCGACGACGGAACGCGACCTCGAGGGCGCGACCCTCCTGCCGGGGTTCGTGGACGCCCACACCCACCTCGTCCAGACCGGCCTCTCGCTGGTCCACGTCGACCTCTCGACGGCGGACGACCGCGAGGAGGCACTGGCGATCCTCGGCGAGCGCGCCGCCGCCACCGACGACGGCTGGATCGTCGGGATGCGCTACGACGAGAGCACCTGGGAGGACGACCGCCATCCGACGGCCGGCGAGCTGGACGCGATCGACGACGACCGACCAGTCGCCGCCGTCCGCGAAGACATGCACACCGCCGTCGGGAACTCGGTCGTGCTGGGGCGCCTGACGGATCCCGACCCCGCCCACGTCGAGACCGACGACGACGGCGAGCCCACCGGGTTGCTCCGCGAGGAGGCGGCTGCGGTCGTCGAGCCGGTGTTCGATCCCGGCGAGGCCACGACCGAGCGCGCACTCCGTGCCGCGATCGACCGGGCGACCGCGTCGGGGCTCACCGGCGTCCACGACAAGGTCCGCCACTCCCACGCGCCGCGAATCTACCGCGACCTCGAACGGGGCGGCGACCTCGACCTCCGGGTTCGGATCGACTACTGGGCCGACCACCTGGACGCGCTCGCCGAACTCGGACTCCGGACCGGCGACGGGACGGACCTGGTGGAGGTGGGCTCGCTCAAGACCTACACCGACGGCTCGATCGGCGGCCGGACCGCGAAGCTCCAGGAGCCATACCGGAACGCCGGAACGGGAGGTGACAGTGCGTCGCCGACAGCAGCCGACGGTGACGGGGACGAGCAACGTGGCGCCTGGGTCGTAGAGCCCGACGCACTCCGCGACATCGTCGAAGACGCCGACGACGCCGACCTCCAGGTCCAGGTCCACGCCATCGGCGACGCCGCGATCGGCGAGGCGATCGACGCGCTGGCGGCCGTCAAGCCCCGACGCCACCGGATCGAGCACGTCGAACTCGCGACCGACGAGCAGATCGATCGCATGGCGACGACGGGGATCGTCGCCTCGATGCAGCCGAACTTCCATCGCTGGGCCCGCGAGGGCGGCCTCTACGAGACGGCGCTCGGTCCCGAGCGCACCCGGCGCTCGAACCGGCTGCGGCGACTGGCGGAGGCCGGCGTACCGCTGGCCTTCGGGAGCGACGGAATGCCGATGGATCCGCTGTACGGGATCGAACAGGCCATCACCGCGCCGAGCGACGCACAGTCGCTGTCGGTGGGTGCAGCGCTCGTCGCCTACACCGGCGGAAGCGCGTACGCCGGGTTCGACGAGGACCGTCTCGGCGCGATCGCCGTAGGGAATCGAGCGGATCTAGTGGCGCTATCGGACTCGCCGTGGGATCGGCCGGACGCGATCGGCGACCTCGAGGTCTCGCTGACGGTCGTCAACGGTCGAATCGCGTACGAGGACGGCGACGGGAGCCCCGATCACTGACCGCGCATCGACCAGTTGTCCGTGCCAGTTGAGCGCCTCGGCGGCTGCAAGACATATCCACGTGTGGGTCGAAGGACTGTCAGTTACACAGATGCCCCACAAGTCCGAACTCTGCGAGGCGATGTTCGAGGCCGCGACGGACGGGATCGCGGTCCACGACGTCGAGCGGGCGACGGTCGAGCACGCCAACTCGTCGTACTCGGCGCTGCTCGGGCGGGATCACGACGACATCGTCGGGCGACAGCTGCCCGACCTCGTCGAGGCCGTCGCCGCCCTCGACGAACCGAGTGTCACGACGTCGATCGACACCGCGACGGCGAACGACACGTCACTCCGGCGGTTTTGCGTCCCGACGGAACCAGAGGTCGGCGGCAACCAACTCGAGCTCACCCTGGAGTGCATCAGGGTCGACGGCGAGCAGCGCCTCGTGTCGCGACTCCGCGACCTCGGGGACATCGGCGGCGGTTTCGAGCGGATGGCAGTCCACCTCACCGGCCTCGGCGTCTGGCAGTGGGAGGTCGAGTCCGGGGCGGTCGAGTGGAACGAACAGGCCGAACAGATGGTTGGGCTGGAGCCCGGCGAGTTCGACGGGACGTTCGAGGCCTTTGCGAATCGAGTCAGAGACGACGAGCTCGCGGCGCTCGAGGAGCGGATCGAGGAGTCACTCGAGACCGGTGAGATGTTTACCCACGAACTACGGATGCGCCACGAGGACGGCTCCGACCGGTGGGTCAGGACCCGGGGCCAGCCGGTCACGACACCGGGAGGTCGTCGGGTCGTCGGCACACATACGGACATCACGGACAGGATCGAGCAGGAAGAGGAGGCCGAACAGCTCTCGACGTACCTCGACATCGCGATGGGCGGTGCGAGCCCTGGCGTCTGGGAGTGGGACATGGGGACGGACGAACTTCTCGTCAACGACAAGATCGAGTCCCTGCTGGGGATGGAACCGGGAGCGTTCCAGGGGACCTTCCAGGCGTTCGTGGATCGTACGCACCCCGAGGACGTCGAGACGGTCCAGGCGGCGATCCAGACCGCGATCGAGAACGAGGAGATCTACGAGACCGAGTTTCGGATCGAGCACGAGGACGGCGGATACATCTGGTTCGCAGCCCGGGGGCAACTGACCACGGACGACGGGCACGATCAACTCGTGGGGATCGTCACCGACATCACGGACCGGAAGACGTTCGAGCGCGAACTCGCCGAATCCAACGCGGAACTCGAGCAGCTCACGAACCAGCTGGAGTTCTTCAACTCGATCCTGCGCCACGACGTGCTCAACGGAATGACCGTGATCAGGATGCGCGCGCAGGTGCTCGCCGACGCGCTCGACGGCGAGCACGCCCAGTACGCGGAGACGATTCTGGAGTGGTGTGACACGACGACGGAGGTGACCGAGCGGGTTCGGGAGGTCATCGAGACGTTGACCGCCCCCGAGGAGGATCGGCAGTTCGAGCCCGTACAGCTGACGTCGCTGCTGGCCGACGGCGTCGGTCGACTCCGGGACGCCTACCCGGAGGCATCCTTCGAGACGGAGCTGTCCCCCGAGGTCTGGGTCAGCGCCGACGAGCTCCTCCAGGACGCCGTCGGCAACGTCCTCTCGAACTCCATCGAGCACAACGACACGGAGGGACTGAACGTCGCGGTAACCCTCACCGCCGAGGACGACGTCGCACGTGTCACGATCGTCGACGACGGCGAGGGGATCGCAGCGGAGCGACAGGAGGCTGTGTTCCGGCGCGGAGAGACCAGCCACGCAAAGGAGAGTGGCTCGGGGTTCGGACTGTTCTACGTGGACGTGATGGTCGAGAGCTACGGCGGCGACATCTGGGTCGAGGACGCACCGGGCGGGGGCGCCATGTTCGTGCTCGAACTGCCGCTGGCCCGCCAGGAGGGGCAAGCATAATGCGATCCCACTCCACGCTCGAGGTAGGAGTATGACCGACGATCCACCGCTTGTCGTGATCGTGGAGGACGAGCCCGCCGTCGCCGAGGGCTACCAGCTCTGGCTCGAGGGCGAGTACCGGACGCGCGTCGCCACCGACGGCGGGGAGGCGCTCGAGGTGATAGACGAGGAGGCGGACGTCGTCATGCTCGACCGGATGATGCCCGACATGGCCGGCGAGGAGGTCCTGGCGGAGCTCCGGGCGCGGGGCCTCGACGTCGGCGTGGTGATGGTGACCGCCGTCGAGCCCGACTTCGACGTGATCGAGATGGGGTTCGACGCCTACATCACCAAGCCGCCGGACCGCGACGAGCTCCTCCAGGTGATCGAACAGCTCGCCGAGCGATCCGCGCTCAGCGACGAACTCCAGGAGTACTACTCGCTCATGGCTCGCAAGGGGACCCTGGAAGCCGAGAAGACGAGGGCCGAACTCGAAGAGTCCGACGCGTACGACGAGCTCGTAGAGCGCATCGACGAGCAACAGGAGGAGGTCGACGGCACGTTGGGCGACGTCGGGGAGGAGGCGGAGTTCGTCGACGTGGCACGGGACCTCTTCGGCGAGCCGGAAACCGAGGAGCTCAAAGACGCCACCGGTGAAGAGCCGTGACGGACGGCTACGACGTCCGCGGCGCGCTCCCCGGTGACGCCGTCGACGCGCTGCCGAGGGGGACGAACGCGGTGATCGTCGGCCCCGCCATGACGGGCAAACGTGACCTCGCGCTCCAGTTGCTCGCGGCGGGCTTCGACGACGACGAGGGCGTGTTGACGATCACGACCGACGGCACCGTCGACGTCCAGGACTTCGAGCGCCACGTCCCGGGGATCGATCCCGATCGGATCGGCATCCTGGACTGTTCGGGGAAAGACGGTGGCAGCCACCGAAACGGCGTCCGGCGATCGGTCTCCTCGCCCGGGGACCTCACGGGGATCAGTATCAGCGTGGCCAAACAGCTCAAGGCCCTCGAAACGGCGGACGTTTCGGGCATCCGGTACGGGCTGGTCTCCATCTCCACGCTGTTGCAGTTCCTCGACGTCCAGACCGTCTTCAAGTTCCTCCACGTCTTCACGGCCCGCGTCGAGGACACCGGCGGTCTCGGGGTCTACACGCTGAGCGAGGACGCCCACGATCCCCAGGCCGTCAACACCATCCTCGGCCAGTTCGACACCGTCTTGCGGATCAGGGAGACCGACGCCGGGGACCGGGAGCTGCAGGTCCGTGGCGGCGGATCGGCGCCGACCCCCTGGATGCCGTTTCCCTATCCCTCGAACACGACCCCCTGAGAGCGCCCTACGCGAGGCTTCCGCGGCGATCCAGCCGAACGACGGCGACGGCGCTCACACCCACGGTTCGTCGATGGCCCCACGTCGGTAGCCGTCCGAGGCAGGAACGCGACACTCTCGCCGGGGGAGCGACGCCGGAGACGCCGACAGCTGCCTCAGCTGGTTGCGGGGACGTCCCCGAGCAGGACGCGTCGTTCCACCGCCCGCGTTCCCGTGTCCCGCCGTGTCACGGCGACCAGGTCGATCGACGCCGGCGTCTCGCCGGCCGGGAGCGGCCACGTTCCGGTGAGGGTCGCGCTGTCGCCGGGCTGGATCCAGTCCGTGGAGACTCCGTCCTCGACGGCCGTCCCCGCCGTCGTCCTCACGCCGTCGACGCGCAGGCGGACGGGATGAGCGCTGACGTTGTCGACCTCGATCGCGATCTCGAACTCGCGATCGCCCGCGCCGTCGTAGACGATCGCCCGCCGCAGCGTCTCGTCGGGGACCGTCTCCGGCAGCAGCTCCTCGCCGACACTCACGGGGCCGTGGACGTCCGAGTCGTCGTCGCCGTCCTCGCCGAACAGCAGCGATCGGACGATGCCCCACAGCGTCGCTCCCTCGATGGCGATCGGGATCCCGAAACCGAGACCGACGATCAGCCGGATCAGCCACCGTCGACGGACCCCATCGTCCTCCGTCGGCGCGTCCTCCGACGTCATGAGCCTGGTGAAACGACGGCGTGCACTACACTGGGATCGGCGATGCGCCCGGCTCGAGCAGGCCGTTCTCCACCATCCCCCACAGCGGGACGCCGTAGGCGAGCACGACGAGCAACACCGCGATACCGGCCCACAGCGCGAGGTTGTCCAGGACGCGGGGCCCGTCGTCCGCCCCCGAGAGCGGCTCGGGCAGCGAGCCGTTGACCCGCAGTTCGCCGATCCGGGGTCGGGAGAGCCAGGTCCCGAGCACGACGATCAGGAACAACACGAGCGAGGTGAACAGCAGGGTCGCTCCGATGGCGATCTGGAACTGGATCTCGCTCACGCCGCCGACGACCGTCTCGAAGGGACTGCCGCCGGCGTCCTGGAACAGCGGCTCCGCCGTCCGGCGGGGCAGGCCCGCCAGCCCACCGCGGTGCATCGCGTTGGACATCAGTGCCATCCCGACGAACCAGAGGTAGGGCTGGATCATCGCCAGCGTGCGGTGCTGGAGCCGCTTGCCGGTGAGCTGGGGGAACAGCCAGTACGTCGTCGCCATCGCGGTGAGGGCGAAGGCCGTCCCCACGGTGAGGTGGAAGTGCCCGGGCACCCAGACGGTGTTGTGGATGAGGTAGTTGATGTTCATCCCGGCGTTGATCATGCCCGAGAAGCCGCCGGCTGCGAACATCAGGCCGGCCAGCGCCATCCCGGCGAAGGCCGGCTCGTCCCATGGCAGCGCCCGGAGCCACCCGAAGTAGCCCTCCCCGCCGCGCTGTCTGGCGCCGTGCTCCATCGACGCCACGACGGTGAACGCCGTCAACAGCGACGGCAACAGCAGCATCATCGTGTTCGTCATCGCGATCGCCTTGAACCCGTCCGCGATGCCGGGGTCGATGTACTGGTGGTGGAACCCGACGGGCGTCGACAGGAGCACGAACAGGACGAAGACGACCCGCGCGAGCGGGTCGGAGAGCAGCCGACCGCCCGAGAGCTTCGGGAGGATCGTGTACCACGCCACGTAGCCCGGCAGGAGCCAGAAGTACACGACGGGGTGGCCGAAGAACCAAAAGAGCGTCCTGGTCAGCAGCGGATCGACGGTCTCGATCCAGCCGAAGGACCACGGGATCAGGAAGAAGACGACCTCGACGGCCACGCCCAGCGTGGCGAGGTACCACATGATGAACGTGGTCAGCACCATGAACGTCTGCAGCGGGATCCGCGAGTCGGGGTTGTCCTTGCGCCACTCCCGGAAGGTGAGGAAGTAATCCCCGCCGACGACCCAGGAGCCGACGATGAGCAGCGCCGCACCGACGTAGAACGCCGGGTGGGCCTTCAGCGGCGAGTAGAACGTGTACAGCACCGCGGAGTCCTCGAATGGGAGTGCCGGAACGAACGTGTTCAGGATCGCTGTGGCCGCGAGCACCGTCCCCAGCAGCATCGAAAGGAACCCCGCCCAGGCGAGCCGCCCGCTGGCGAGGGGCCGGTCGAGGCTCCTGGTGACCGCCCAGACGAACATGCCACAGATGAAGAAGGTCGTAAAGACCAGCGCGAGCAGGACGCCGTGGGCCGTCAACACCGCGTAGTACTCCGTCGCGTTGATCGGGAGCGCGTCCCGGAAGTAGCCGGTGCGGTACAGGCCCTGGAGGATCCCGAAGAGCCCACCGAGCGCGAGCGCGACGAACGACACGCCGAAGTGCCACCGGACGAGCTTCGCCTCGCCGGGGAACTCGTCGACGAACGTCACGAGTCACTCACCTCCTGGCCGTCGAAGGCGGCCTCGGGCACGACCTGCACTCTCCCCTCCATGTCGTGGTGGCCGGCGCCACAGTACTCGTTGCAGACGATGTAGTGGGTCCCGGTCTCCTCGAAGTTCACGGTGATCTCCGCGACCTGACCGGGGATGACCATCGTGTTGACGTTCGTTCCGACGAGCTGGAACCCGTGGGTGACGTCCGCGCTCGCGACGTGGAAGGTCACGTCTCGATCTGCGGGCACCCGGATCGGATCGTTCGACCCCGGCTGGAAGAAGAACTGCCGGGAGATGACGTAGACGTCGACCTCGCCGTCGGCGGACTCATAGACGCCCGGCTCCTCGAAGTTCGGTGAGGACGCCGGGTCGTCCGGGTCGACGGTGCCGCCGCTGTCGTCGACCATCGCGATGCCGGCACCGAGGGCGCCGTAGACGATGGTTCCGACGAAGGCGACGATCAGAAGTAGCGACGCAGCGAGCCAGAGTTTCTCGAAGCGATGGATGTTCATAGCTATCTCACCTCACCCGATCACCGTCGGGCCGTTGCCGAGGAACTCCACGAAGTACATCAGCACCCACATCACCAGCAGGACGATGGCGTAGACGACGATCAGCGCCAGCGTCCCGGTCGGGTCGTACTCCTCGTGATCGATCTCCTCGACTGGTCGTTCGGCCGGTGCTTCCGGAACCGGTTCGCCCGCAGCCACGCCCGGCGATCGGTCCTCCGCGTCCCAGTAGCGGTAGTAGCTCACCAAAATCGGCGCGAGCAGCGCGGCGGCGATCCCGCCGGCGAGCGCGAGGCCGCCGAGCGAGCGTCCGCCACCGCCGCCACCGCCCGCCGCGGGTTCCCCGTCGACCCCCGTCGGCGCCGGGCCGACCACGATCGCCCCCTTCATTCCCAGCGAGAGGTGCGGGTCGCAGTAGTACAGGTAGACGCCCGTCGTCTCGAACGTGTGGGTGAAGGAGAAGCCGGTGTCCTCGATCGGGTCGTGGCCGGACCAGTCGGCGTCGGCGGGCTGGTCCTCCACCACCACGTTGTGCGTGTCCGAGGTCCACTCGAAGGTCACCGTCGTCCCCGGCGAGATCCGAAGCGCCGGGGGCTCGAAGGCGAACGTCCCGCCGTTCCCGTCGGCGCCGACGGTGAGCGTCACCTCCGAGGCGCCGGTCTCGTCGGTCGTCGTCCCGTCGTAGTTGTCGACGGCGCCACCGGGCGCGTCCGCGGTGAACCAGTCGCCGTACTCCGCCGGGACGCCCTCCTCGCTTGCCGGAGGGGGACCGACGACGATCGCCCCCTTCATCCCGAGCGAGAGGTGGGGATCGCAGTAGTACAGGAAGACGCCGTTGGTCTCGAAGGTGTGGGTGAAGGAGAAGCCGGTGTCCTCGATCGGGTCGTGGCCCGACCAGTCGGCTGCGTCTGGCTGGTCCTCCACCACCACGTTGTGCGTGTCCGAGGTCCACTCGAAGGTCACCGTCGTCCCCGGCGAGATCCGAAGCGCCGGAGGCTCGAAGGCGAACGTACCGCCGTTCCCGTCGGCGCCGACGGTGAGCGTTACCTCCGACTCCCCGGTCCGGTCGAGCGTCGTCCCGTCGTAGTTGTCGACGGCGCCGCCGGGCGCGTCCGCGGTGAACCAGTCGCCGTACTCCGCCGGAACGCCGTCTTCGTCCCCCGCTTCCTCCTGGGCCGCTGTACTCCCCGTGGCTGTGGCACCGCCTGCCGCCGCTGCCGCCGTGCCTGCAGCGATGCCGAGCACGCGCCGGCGTGTGAGGACGCCGTCACCGCCAGTCACGTGCACCACCCCAGGCGTGTCCCGGAGCCCCGGGCCGGGACTGGGCGAGGCGCGACGGCGTCTGCGCCGGCGCGCTGGCTCCCGATCGCAGTCGGCATGACACTGTTCGAATGCACGGCCGGCATTTTCGGGGACCTGCTATAAAAAGGATCCCCGATTTTCAGATCCCAGGGACCGGCACCACCGATCATACTATGGGTCCCCGAGACGTCTCCAGATCCATGGAGCTCCAGTACGTTCCGGTGCTCATGTTGCTCACTGCTGCGCCGATGGTGCTGTACACCCTCGACAAGTCCTCGATCGTCGCCCTGGCGGTGATCAACGTCCTCATCGTCACCGCGAGCCTGTACTACATGTTCGGTCCCGCCGAGGGCGACCACGCCCACGCCGTCTAGCCCGGATGGTCTCGGGGTGGCTCACCGCGGCGGCGGGCGCACTCACGGTGGGTGTCACAGCCGCGGTGTCCCCGTCGCCGGCTGCCCTGCGTGCTACCGTGTCGACCGCACCAGAGAGTCTCCTTCGCCCCGTGACGGCTGGGACGTCCGTGGCCGCCCAGAGCGCCGGGACCGTCTCGACGACCGAGGCCGGCGTGGTCGTCTTCTTCGTCGTGGGCCTCCTCGGTGGGGCGCACTGCATCGGCATGTGCGGGCCGCTCGTGACGATGTATGCCGAACGCTTCGAGGACGACGGCAGGGGGCCCACGACCCACGCGCTCCGCCAGCACGCCCTGTTCAACGGCGGGCGGACCGTCAGCTACACCGCCATCGGCGGCCTGATGGGCGGGCTCGGGGGGTTGCTCTTCAGCGCCGGCGAACTCGCGTCCGCGGCGTCGGCGGTCCGGGCCGTGACCGGGCTCGCCGTCGGCGTCATCGTCGTCGCCGCTGGCGTCGGCTACGTCACCCGCGGCACGTCCCACAGCGTGGGCGTCTCCGTCCCCGTCCTGGGAGCGGTGTTCGCGGCCGTCAGCGGTCGACTGCAGGCCCGCGTCGACCGATGGGCCGCCGGACCCGGGATCGTCGGTCTCGGAGCCATCCACGGGCTGTTGCCGTGTCCGTTGCTCTACCCGGCGTTCCTCTACGCCGCGTCGACCGGCTCGATCGTCGAGGGCGCGCTCGCGCTGGCCGCACTCGGGATCGGCACCTTCCCCGGACTGTTCCTCTATGGGACGGTCCTGGAGTCCGCGGGGCCCGCCATCCGCCGGCGCGTCCACCGCGGGCTCGGCGTCGCGTTTATCCTCGCGGGGACGATACCGCTGGCGAAAGGGCTGGGTGAGCTGGGCTACGCGGTCCCCCACGTCCCGCTCCCGATGCCACCGATGCCGGCCTGACCATGTCCTGTACGCTCTGTGACCTCCCGACGCCGGATCCGCCCGTCGCCGAGCCGGACGTCCCCGGCGAGTACTGCTGTCGGGGCTGTCTGGAGGTGGCGCGGACCCTGGACGATCCGGCAGCGACGAGCGCCGGGGACGCCGCCGACGCCCTGGAGACGGGGCCGGACCCGGATACGGATGGGCGGACCGACGCGCCGGCTGGGGCGACAGCCGGGGAGGCAGCGACAGTGGGCGGGGACGACGCGGCCTCGGCCGGAGACGCAGCGGCCCCGGTTGACGGGGAGGAGGCGTTCCTGTCGGTCCGCGGGATGCACTGCTCGACGTGCGAGGCCTTTCTCGAGTCCCGGGCGGTCGCCCAGGACGGCGTCCACGCCGCCGCCGCGAGCTACCCCACGGAGACGGTGAAGGTGACCTACGACCCCGAGGCGATCGACCGCGAGGGCCTCCTCGAGGTCCTCGACGCGCCGGGCTACGAGGCGACCGAGCGCGGGGTCGGCGACGACCGCGACGACTCGGCAGCCGTCGGCCGGCTGCTCGTCGGTGGCTTCTTCGGGATGATGACGATGCTCTGGTACGTCCTCTTCCTCTACCCGCTGTACCTCGGTGTCCCGCCGGAGTCGCTGCTGGTCGACGTCGAGGGGCCCGCGGGCACCTACCTCCTCTGGAACGTCTGGATCATGGCGACGGTCGTGCTGGGCTACACCGGCTACCCGCTCTTCCGGGGCGCGTACGTGAGCCTCCGGGCGGGCCACCCCAACATGGACCTGCTGGTCGCGCTCGCGGCCGGCGCGGCCTACGCCTACAGCACCGGCGTCGCGCTCACCGGCGGGACGGACGTGTACTTCGACGTCGCGATCGTCGTCGTCCTCGCGGTGACGATCGGGAACTACTACGAGGACCGGGTCAAGCGCCGGGCCGCCGGTCGCCTCGCTGACCTCACCGCCGAGCGCGTGGACGAGGCCCACCGCCGGATCGCCGACGGCGTCGAGACCGTGCCCGTCGACGACCTCGAGCCGGGCGACGAACTCGTCGTCCGCTCTGGCGAACGCGTCCCCCTCGACGGCCCGATCGTCGAGGGCGCCGGCGTGCTCGACGAGGCACTGGTCACCGGGGAGTCTCGCCCGGTCCGGCGCTCGGCCGGCGACGACGCCATCGGTGGCTCCGTGCTGCGCGACGGCCGCCTGGTCGTCGCGGTCACGGAGGGCGCCACGAGCACGCTCGACCGCGTCGTCCGAGTCCTCTGGGACGTCCAGAGCTCCCGACCGGGCGCCCAGCGCCTCGCCGACCGGATCGCAGCGGTGTTCGTCCCGCTCGTCTTCGTGCTCGCAGCCCTCGCCGTCGGCCTCCACGCCGGCCTCCTCGGCGCAACGCCCGAGACGGCTCTCGTCATCGGCCTCTCGGTGCTGGTGGTGTCCTGTCCGTGTGCGCTCGGGCTCGCGACGCCGCTCGCGATCGCGCGAGGAATCCGGTCGGCGCTGGACCGCGGCGTCGTCGTCACCGACGGCTCGACGTTCGAGGCGGCCCACGACGCCGATGTCGTCGCCTTCGACAAGACCGGGACGCTGACGACCGCCGACATGGAGGTGGTCGACCGAGTGGGCGACGACCGGACCCTCCAGCGCGCGGCGGCCCTCGAGCGCTACGCCGACCACCCGGTCGCCGGGGCGATCACGGACGCCGTCGAGGGGCCGCTGGCGGACGTCTCCGCGTTCGAGCGCGTCGCGGGCAGCGGGATCACCGGGACGCTCGTGAACCCTGATCCGCGCCCAGACGGCGGCACGGCTGAGCGGCAGGCCGCGGTACCGGACAGGGCGGACGGGGTCGAGGTCCTCGCCGGCACTCTCGCGCTCTTCGAGGAGCGCGGGTGGACTGTGCCCGACGCGTTCGCCGACCGGGCACGGCAGGCCCGGGCAGCCGGGAACGTGCCGGTGCTCGTCGGGTGGGACGGACGCGTCGAGGGCGTCGTCGTCGCCGGCGACGAGGCCAGGCCGGAGTGGGAGACCGTGGTCCAGGACCTCGCAACCGACCGGCGGGTGGTCGTCCTGACGGGGGACGACGCCGACGTGCAGCGGTTCCGCGACCATCCGGGCATCGACGAGGTGTTCGCCGGACTGCCGCCGGAGGGGAAGACGGCGGTCGTCCGGCGGCTCCAGGCCGAGGAGACGGTCGCGATGGTCGGGGACGGCGTCAACGACGCCCCCGCCCTCGCCGCGGCTGACGTCGGCATCGCGATGGACCACACCGCCCTCGCCGCCGACGCCGCGGGGGCGGTCGTCACCAGCGAGGACCTGCGATCGGTGCCGACGGTCTTCGACGTGACCGCCGCGACGAAGCGCCGCATCAGGCAGAACCTCGGGTGGGCCTTTTGCTACAACGCCATCGCGGTTCCCCTCGCGGTCGCCGGCGCGTTGAACCCGCTGTTCGCCGCGGTCGCGATGGCCTCCAGCAGCCTGCTGGTGGTGGGGAACTCCTCGCGGGCGCTGCTCGAGGACGCCGAAGACGTCGAGCGGTCCGGGGTCGTCCAGGAGTCTGGAGACGGCGAGAACGTCGACGCCGCCGCGGCCGCCGGTGCCGACGACGGGGCGGAATCGGAGCCGGAGTCCGGCCCCGACGTCGTGGACCCGGCAACCGACGAGGTGATCGACCCGTGAGTGCGACCGCCCTCCAGCGCTTCAGGCTTCCCCCGAAGCTGCTGGTCGGCGTGACCGCGCTCCTCGCTCTGGAGGCGGTCGCACTGGTGACCTACGTCGCGGCGACCGGCGCGACGTTCACCGCTCCGCGGTACGTGCTCTACCCCGTCGCCTGGGTCAACGCCGGGCTGCTCGCGATCTGGTACGTCGGGCCGACGTCCGGGGGGTGGACCCGGCGACGCGTCGCTGGCGTCCTCGTCGGCGTCGCGTACTTCCTCGCGCTGGCGTGGATCGGCGGCGCCGTCGCGTTCGGAGACGCAGCGGGCATCGAGGTCCACTGGAGTCTCCCGCCCGGCTGGGGCCCCCTGGTGATCGCGGGCGTGGGCCCGCTCAGGATCGCCCCGACGCCCTACCGCCTGTTCGGCTACGCGGCGCTGGCGTACCTCGTCTACGCGGCGGCCGCCGACGCGGAAGCGACGCCGGTGAACGCCGTCCTCGGCCTCTTCTCGTGTGTGAGCTGTACGCTACCCGTGCTGGGGATCGTCCTCTCGAGCGCGCTGGGATCGGCAGCCGGCGTCGGGGCGGTGTCGGCGTACTCCTACGACCTCTCGACGCTGGTCTACCTCGCGGCGATCGCACTGCTCGCGTTCCGGCCGGACGTGGCGCTCGTTCGGCGGCTCCGGCGGCAGTGAGGGCGTGGACACCCGCGGTCGGGCTGTGGTCGCCGGGCGCTCGACCCGTCCGGCGGGTGCCGCGTCGCCGGCGCGCGAATACCGAGAGAGCGACACCGGGACGTGTTCCCGGTCTCACTCCTCCTCGCCGGAGCCACCGTACTTGATGAAGAAGAAGACGAGCGCGATGGCGCCGGCCATCGCACCCATGAGCCCGAGGGTGAGATCGAGCGCCGACGTCGGAACCTTCGGCGGGCCGCCCCCGCCGCCACCGCCGTCGCCGCCGGCACCCTCGGCGACGGTCAGCGAGGCGACCATGCCGGCCCCCTCGTGCGGAATGCAGAAGTACTCGTACTCGCCCTCGACCTCGAAGGTGTGCTCGTAGGTCTCGCCCTGGTTCACGCTACCGTCGGGCCAGCCGTCCCGGGCGTCGGCCTCGTTGTCGAAGCCGCCGCTGGCGAAATACTCCGCCTCCTCCGGGAGTCCGTCGTCGTACGCGGTCACGCTGTGCGGGATCGATCCCACCGTCTCCCAGACGACGGTGGTCCCCGGAGCGACCTCGGTGCTGTCGGGATCGAACACCAGCCCGTCGGTCATGTCGATCGTGACGGTCTCCTGGGCCCCGGTGGCGCCGGTCGCGATCGCCAGCCCGGAGGCCGCGGCCGCCGTCTGGAGCACGCGCCGTCGCGACGGCGTCGAGGCATGGTCCGACATAGGTGGTCGTTCGGGACCGGGAGCAAAAACCTTCACCCAGCCGTCCGGGGCCCGTGCCCCGCCGTCGGGAGGGCGCCACCCACCCGTCCCGACGGCGGGTACGTCGGGAACGACCCTCCTCCGCTACGAGTCCTCGAACGCCATCGAGGTCGAGAGCTCGCGGTAGGCGTGGATCTGGTCCCGGAGCTCCGCGATCCGCTCCTCGGCGATCTCGATCGCGTCCTCGCCGGCGACGAAGCGCCGCGGCGGGTCCTCCTCTGTGGCGATCTCGACGAGCGCGTCGGCGAGCTTCGCCGGATCGTTGGGTTGCTGGCCGTCCCGGCTCGTCCACCACTCGACCTGCTCGGCGCGTCGCTCGTCGTAGTCCTCGATCGCGGGGTCGGTGATCGGCATCGACGCCTCGGTGCTGAGCGTCGTGCGGAACATCCCCGGGTTCACGACGGTCGTGTCGATGTCGAAGGGTTCGAGCTCGTCGTTGAGAGCGTCCATCCACCCCTCGAGCGCGTGCTTCGACGCGGCGTAGGCGGAGCTGAAGGCGAACCCGGAGAGCCCCGCTCCCGAGGAGATCGTGAGGACGTGTCCCGAGCGCTGTTCGCGCATCGCGGGGAGGACGGCGCGGGTGACGTAGAGCTGGCCGAAGAAGTTCACCTCCAGCTGGTGGGCGATCTCCTCGAGGGTCATCTCCTCGAAGAAGCCCTTGTGGGAGACGCCGGCGTTGTTGACGAGCACGTCGATCCGCCCGAAGCGCTCGAGTGCCGCCGCCGTCGCGGCCTCGGCGTCGGCGGGCTCGGTGACGTCGAGCTCCGCCGTCAGCAGGCGCTCGGACTCGCCGACGGCGTCGGCCACAGCGTCCGGATCACGGCCGGTGGCCACCACCGCGTGGCCCGCATCGAGCGCTGCCCGGGCGAACGCCGCGCCCATGCCCCGGGTCGCACCCGTCACGAACCAGACCTGTCCGTCCTCGGGTCCTGGAGTCGGTGCCATCACTCTCGCTGTCGGGACTGCGGAACAAAGACCTGCTCCTCGCGGTACCGGTCGCGACGACGACGCCGTCCCGCCGAGGCTGCGCTCGCCGCCGGCGTGTAAATTTCGTATCGCACTGACCGGTTTATGTCGTCACCTATCGGTCACATTACGGCACACGAATCGCCCGAGGGCTCGGCGATCGTCGTGGAACGCCAGAGATCGGGTCGGCGACGCCCGTCAACGGGACGGGGATGGAGGGCGGCGACGCTCCATGCGCTTACCGGCTGTCGGAGTGGAGAATCACGGTGGAACAGCCGACAGGTGGAAGCGTCAATCGTCGGCGATCGTGCGACCGAGTTGCTGCTCCGCCCGGACGATGTCGCCGAACACGAACCGTGCGCCGCCGGTGTCACTGGTCTCCAGGTCGATCGACCAGCCGTGGGCCTCGGCGATGCTCTCGACGATCGCCAGGCCGAAGCCCGTGCCGTCGTCGCTGGTCGAGACGCCGCGCTCGAAGACGTTCTCGCGGACGTCCTCCGGGATGCCCAGGCCGTCGTCCTCGATCGCGAACTCCCGGTCGCCAGCGACGACCTTGACGGTCAAATCGCCATCGTCGGGGGTGGCGTGCTCGATGGCGTTCCGGAAGCAGTTCTCGAAGAGCCGGCGGAGGCGCGGGCGATCGGCCTTGAGCCGGAGGTCGCCCTCGACGGCGAGGCTCGCGTCCCCGGTGTCGACCGTGCTCCAGGCGTCCCGCGCGACGTTCCGGAGGTCCACGGCCACCGGCTCCTCGACGACGCGGCCCTCGAGGACGAACTCGCGGATCTCCTCGATGAGCGACTCCACGCGCGCCAGCGCCAGGGTGGTCTCCTCGATCGCCGTCTCGTCGTAGCCCTCCTCGAGCACGTCGAGGTACCCCTGGGCGATGTTCAGCGGGTTCCGGAGGTCGTGGGTGAGCACCTCCGCGAACTCGTTGAGCCGGTCGTTCTGGCGCTCGAGCTCCTCGCGGTGGGTCTCGCGCTCGGTGACGTCGATGCTCACGCCGACAAGCCCGACGACATTCCCGTTCTCGTCGTACCGTGGCACCTTCGTCGTCGAGGTGTACAGCGGCTCGCCGAGGCTGGTGGTGCCGGGCTCGATCCGGCCGATCACGCCCTCCTCGTCCTCGATGACGTTCATGTCGTCGGCGTAGGTCTCCTCGGCAAAGCCCGGAGCGTAGAGATCGAAGTCGGTCTTCCCGATGACGTCCTCGGCGTGGGGGTGGACCTTCCCCTCGTCGTTCATGATGTAGTCCTCGGGGTCGGTGTGGGTGATGTAGTCGCTGACCCGCTCGTGGCGACCGAGTTCGTCCTTGAAGTAGATCGACATCGGGACGTTCTCCAGCAGCGATGAGAGCATGCCCGCCGCGTGTTCGAGTTCCTCGCGGCGTGCTGCGCGCTCGGTGACGTCCCGAGCCCGACCGAGGATCGCGCCGTCGCCGTCGGATCGGCGGACACAGGCTTCGATCGTGCGCCGGTCGTCCGCAGCGGGGGCGAACTCGACGGTCGCGGACTCCGAGTCCCCGACCGTCCCGAGTGCAGCCCGCACGCGCTCGACGTCGCCCTCGGCGACGAGCGACGACAGCGCCAGGCCGTCCACGTCCTCGCGTCCGAAGACGTCGGCGAGGTCCGGCGTTGCCGCGACGATCGTGCCCTCCCGGAGGACGAACGCAGGAACCGGTGCCTCCTGGGGGAGCCGAGCCCGGTCGCGGTGGGTTCCATAGCCCTCCGCGACGGAGTCGACCGCGGCTCGCAGCGCGACTGGCCCGGACTCGGTGGGCCACTGGACGTACTCCGTCGCGCCGACGTCGAGGGCCAGCTCGGCCGACTCAGCTCGCGGGGCGGGCCCGACGAGCACCACCGGGAGTAACGGCTCCCGCTCGTCGACGGCGTCCACCACTGCCTCCAGGGGGTCCTTCGTTCCCTCGACGCCCACGACCACACAGCCCGGTCGCTCGTCGAGGGCCTCCTCCAGCCCGGCGACCCCCTCGACGCGGGCGACCGTGACGTCGGAGAGTGCAGTAGCGACGCCGTCCCCGACGCCGACCAGGACGGCGGTACCCGTGGTCACGATACACACGATACGACGGGGCCCGGCAAAGTGATTGCGGCCGTCCCCAGGCGGGAATCGGCCGCCCGCACCGACTATCGTCGACCGGGTTGCTCCAACCATTCACGGCGCTCTGGCCCTTGCACGGCCGTCAGGGGTCCCCACCGTCGAGCACGTCGACGGCAGCGTCGACGAGCGCAGTCACTTCGGCGCGTTCGGGGACGACGTCGGGGTCGACGTCCGCCTCCCGTAGCGTCTCGGCCGTCGGCTCGCCGATGGCCCCGACGACGACCGCCGCCGCGAGCGCCCGTCGGGCCGGTGCTTCCACGCCGCGGTCGGCCGCCGCTTCCAAGAAGTGCTCGACCGTCAGCGACGACGTAAACAGGGCTCCGTCGAGGTCGCCGGCAGCGGCGAGTTCGGTCGACTCGCCCGCGCTGTCGGGACGACGCAGCCGGTAGAGGACCGTCTCCTCGACGACCGCGCCAGCGGCCTCCAGCCCCTCGATCAGGACGTCGCTGCCGTGGTCGCTGCGGGCGATGCCGACCGTTCGTCCCTCGACGTCCGCAGCGAGCGCCTCGACCAGCCCCCGCGAGGAGTACTCCTCGGGGACGAGGTCGACGTCGACGCCGGCTGTCGCCAGTGCGTCGGCCGTCGCGGGACCGATCGCAACGATGGTCGCGTCCGCGGGGTCCCACCCGGCCTCAGCGGCGATCTCGGCGCCGGTCTTGCTCGTGAACACGACGACGTCGGCGTCGGTCGGCGGGCCCGCGCCGGTGGGCTCGATCGCCAGCATCGGATCCGGGACCGGCTCGACGCCGGCGTCCTCGAGCAGCTCGATCGCCGTCGCGAGTCGCTCGTCGTCCGGTCGGAAGACGGCGACTGCGGGACGGTCGGTCATGTGTCGTCGGTGGCCGCTTCGCCGGGGAGGCTTTCGTCGCCGGTCGATGCCCCTCCCTCCTGGCCGCCGTCGTCCGCCGACCCCTCGTACGGCGAGACCAGCGAGGAGCGCACGCGCTCCCGGGTGGCTGCCACCTCCCCGATCACCGTCACTGCGGGCGGTTCGATGCCGACCTCGTCCCGGACGGACTCGATCGTCGCGAGCGTCCCGGTCGCGACCCGCTGGTCGGGCCAGGTCGCGCGCTCGACCAGCGCCACGGGCGTCGTCGGGTCCATGCCGGCGTCCCGGAGCGCGGCGGTGTACTCCGGGAGCTTCCCGACGCCCATCAGCACCACGAGCGTCCCGCCGGTCTCGGCCAGCGCCGCCCAGTCGACGGCCGACTCCTCCTTCGTCGGGTCCTCGTGGCCGGTGACGAGTGTCACCGACGACGCGTGGTCCCGGTGGGTCGGGGGGATCCCCGCGACCGCCGGACCAGCCAGCGGCGAAGTGACGCCCGGGACGACCTCCACCGGGACGTCACGCTCGGCGAGGTAGAGCAGTTCCTCGCCGCCGCGGCCGAAGACGAAGGGGTCCCCGCCCTTCAGGCGCACCACGTCCCGGCCGGCGCGGGCGTGCTCGAGGAGCAACTCGTTGATCTCGGACTGGGGCGTCCGCTCGCCGCCGGCGCGCTTGCCGACGTCCTCGCGCTTCTCGGCGGGGATCGAGTCGATGATCGCCGGCCCGGGGAGCCTGTCGTGGAGGACGACGTCTGCCCGCTCGAGGAGCTCCCGCGCCCGGACCGTCAGGAGGTCGGGATCGCCGGGGCCGCTGCCGACGAGGTGGACGGTGCCGGTCGTCGTCCCGGCGTCGGTCCCGTCGCCGTCGGTGCTGTCGGCTCGATCTTCGCTGGTGCCGGTTCGGTCCTGGCTGGTGCCGGCTCGATCTTCGCCGGTGCCGGCTCGGTCCTCGCTCCTGTCACCTCCATCCTCGCCCCGGACGGCTCCACCGTCGGTCGTCTCCTCCGGCGGTTCGGTCATCCGCCGTCACCCGTCGCGCTCGCTGCACCGTCCTCCGCGGTCTCGACGACCGCGTCGCGCTTGGCGTGGTCGATCAGCTCCGCGGCGCCGTCGTCGGCCACTTCCCTGGCGAAGGATCGAGCGGCCTCGGCGTAGCGATCGGCGGGGAGGTCCCGGCTCGCGAGCACCGCCTCCTCGCCGTCGCGGCTGTACGCACCGACCCGGACGTTGACGTTGCTGCCCTGGAGCCTGGCGTGAACGCCCAGGGGCGCGACGCAGCCACCGCCGAGTTCCGCGAGGACGGTCCGCTCGACGGTGGTCGCGATCCTCGTCGGTCGGTGGTCGAGGGCCGTCCGGAGGACGTCGACGACCTCGGCGTCGGCCGGGGCGGTGATCGCCAGCGCGCCCTGCCCCGGCGCGGGAACGAACTCGCTTCGAGAGAGGTGGTGGACGTCGAGCGAGGCCAGGAGGCCGACCCGCTCCAGGCCCGCCGCGGCGAGGACGATCGCGTCGTACTCCGTCTCGACGTCCAGATCGAGGGCCCGTCGCTCGATCGGATCGAGTCCCTCGCGCCACTCCGCCACCGCAGTGTCGGCAGCCGCTGGGGCGGTCTCGGCCGGTTCCTCGGCCGCCCCGGATTCGGCCGTCTCCTCCCGGGCAGCTTCCCGGCGGCGCTCGCGCTCGGCCTGGAGGGTCGGCGCCAGCAGCTTCGCCACGCGGGTGTCGACGTTCCCGCGGAGCGGTTCGATCTCGACGTCCGGGCGTTCCCGTCGGAGCTGGGCGCCCCGGCGGAGACTCGACGTGCCGACGGTGGCGTTCCGGGGCAGGTCCGAGAGCGTCCGGCCGTCGGGCGTCACGAGGACGTCGCCGGCGGGTGCTCGCTCCGGGACGGCCGCCACGACCAGCTCCTCGGGAGAGTCAGTGGGGACGTCCTTCAGCGAGTGGACGGCGGCGTCGGCGTCCCCCTCGAGGACGCGCTCGTCGAGGCTCCGGACGAACGCCCCGGTCTTGCCCAGGCGGTGGATCAGCTCGTCGCGGATCCGATCGCCGGTGGTCTCGACGGTGACCAGCTCCGCGTCGCGACGGCGCCGCTCGAGCGCGTCCCGCACCGAGCCGGCCTGGATCGTCGCGAGTTCCGAGCCCCGCGTCGCCAGCCGGATCGGCGCCTCCGTAGTCATACGACGGCGTGGGTGACGGAGGGGGAAAAGCGACGCGTTCGGTGGGCGGGGCCCCGGCCTCCTCGAACGCCTCCGAGCAATTCGTCCTCGTCTCGCAGTCCGTCCCCGAATCGTCCGGGTTCCCTGCGTCGGACCGGACGGCCGATCGGGGCCGCTACGTCCCGGAGAGGACGTCGGCGTCGTGGAGCGCGAGCACGTCCGCTCGGCCCCACTCCGCGGAGGAGAGCGCGGTCACGTCGTCTCGGGTACCAGGTACTCGGGCGTCGTGTGCGGTGGCGACGCTGTCCCGGCTCGTCGGGGAATGCTCGCTGGAGGCGCTCAGCGCTCGTCTGGTTCGTCAGGGCCCGTCGGGTCCCGAGTTGTCGTGGGCTCGCCCTGTGGGACCGTCGGACAGCGCCACCGTCCGCCCGCTGTAGAGGAGCCACAGCAAGAGGACGACCTCGCCGACGAACGTGACCGAGGCGACTTCCACCGGGTAGCTCTCGAGGGCGACGGTATCGACCCCGTCCACGGTGTACCCGACGCCGGCGATCGCGACGAGGACGCCCACCAACCCCGGAACGTACTCCGCCTCGTACGCGAGGTAGCCGACCACCAGGAGGTGAAGGCCGAACACCCCCAGGCCCACCGCCCACGTAACCTCGAACGCCTCGTAGCTGGCCAACACGAGGTCGTCGATTCGCGCGCCCTCGACAGCCCCTGCCGACGCACGACGATCGAGGAGTCGGGGGATCTCGAGGAGGTTGTGCAGGGCCGTCGCGAGGATCGCGGCGTACACCACCCGAAGCAGCATCGCCAGCGTCGAGAGATAGCGGTGTACCGGGCGCAGGAACACGTACAGCGCCCAGGCCACGATCACGTCGAGGGCCACGACGATCAGGACCCCTGTCACCGCGAGCCGGAACTGCGTCTCGTCCGAGGCCACGTTGGCGGCAGTCGTCGTGGCGTCTCCCGAGGCGAGGAGGCCCTCGAGGAACGGGAAACTCGCGGCAGAGATACCGGCCATCAGCAGGAGGCTCGATCCCGCGATCAGCCCAGCAGTCCCCACCGAGAGCGCCGGCGCCTCCGGCGTCGGCAGCATTCCACCACCCTCACTCGCCATCGGCGACCTCCGGGGCCGTACAGATCCCCCGTTCGATCGGGGTGACTGGCGGAGCGCCGACGGTAGCCGACGTGATCCTGGATAGTTCCATGACTCGATCAACCATACAGTCATTGTAAGTCTTCGGGTTCCTCGCGATCGTCCGAGTCGTGTGACTGAAGTGGTCAAGCGGTCACCACGAACCATGCGCGGGTTCGACGAGGGGGAGCGCGAGGAGATCCGGGAGGGGCTCGTCGACGCGGGCGAGGAACACTTCCTCCGGGCGGGCCCGCGAAAGACGACGATCGAGGACCTCACCGACGAGGTGGGCATCGCGAAGGGCTCCTTCTACACGTTCTTCGACTCGAAGGGCGAGTTGTTCCTCCAGGTCTTCGTCCGGCTGCGGGACGAACTCGTCGCGGAGACACTCGAGGCCGTGAGCGACGTCGAGGACGGCCGCGAGGGGATTCGGCGACTCCTCCACACCCACGTCGAGTGGCTGGAGGACAATCCGATCATCCAGAAGCTGGCGTCGGACGTGGACCAGACCCGCTTCGAACGGAGCCTCCCGGCCGACGGGCTCGCTGCCGCAGAGCGTGAGCGGATCGAGCGTCTGGGAGCCATCGTCCGGCGGTGGCAAGCGAACGGGACCCTCCGCGACGACGTTCCGCCCGACACCGTCGTTGGCCTCCTCGAACCGCTCACGCTCCTCGTCGTGGATGCCGAGGAGTACGACGACGAGTACCACGAGCGACGTGACTTCCTGATCGAGACCCTCAGCCGCGGGCTGGAACCCTGAGGGTACCGACGCGTGGAGCCCATCGTCGCCACCCACGCCCGAGTTCGAGCCTCGGGACGAGCCCCGGAGGCGTCCCGCCGAGGGGCACTCGACCTGCCACCCCGTGTCACTCGGCGGCGACCGACCGTTCGGCCAGCTCGACGACCCGACGCCGGGGCAGCACCCGCTTGAGCTGGGCGAGGAACCGCATCCGCCGCGACGGAACGACGACGCGCTTCCCCGCCCGCAGCCCGTCGTATCCAGCGCGGGCCACGGTTGCAGGGTCCAGCTGCGGGTTGTCCTCGATCCCCGACTCGTCGAGGTCTCCGCGCTCGAAGAACTCCGTCGCGACGGGGCCGGGACAGAGCGCCGTGACGTCGACGCCGCGGTCGTGAAACTCGTGGGCGAGCGCCTCCGAGAACGACAGGACGTACGCCTTCGTCGAGGAGTAGACCGCCTGCTTCGGCGTCGGCGCCATCCCCGCCATCGACGCGACGTTCAGTACCGCACCGTCGCCACGGTCGAGCATCGGTCCGACGAACAGCTTCGTCAGCGCCGTGACGGCCGTCACGTTCAGGTCGATCATCGTCGTCTCCGTCTCGAGGTCGGTGTCGTCGAAGGAACCGTAGTTCCCGAACCCGGCGTTGTTGACCAGCGTGTGGACGTCGATCCCCCGATCTGCGACCGCCTCGACGAGTTCCCCGGGGCCGTCCCTCGTGGCGAGATCCTGGGGGATGACCGTCGCCGAGACGTCGTGGTCCGCCTCGATCGCCGTGGCGAGGTCCACGAGCCGCTCCTCCCGCCGTGCGACGAGGACGACGTCGCTGCCGTCCGCCGCGAACAGCCGTGCTAGCTCGGAGCCGATCCCGCTCGACGCGCCGGTAATGAGTGTCGTGTTCTCCGTCATGTGTGGGGAGCGCCACGCACGTGGAGTGGCGCTCCCTGGCAACCCTGCCCAGGCCTTCAGGAGCTGACGGGATATACTGTCCAGTCCGCTGGAGTGGAGTAACGCCCAGCTCCCGGAGCATGGATTCACAGAGCGGCCACTCGCCGTTCGAGTGGTGACCCCCGGATCGGGAATCGGCAGGGACACCGCCGGAAACCGATTGCGCGAGTGGCGGGCGATCCGGGTGGTGTGCTAACAATTAAGATACCGTCCGCCCCACTGCGCGTATGGATCCCTCAGAATCGGCGGCGATGCCGGAGATGGACGCCCCTCCATCCGCGGATCACCTCGAGGAGCTCGATCCCGATGCAGTCGTCCCAGGCTTGCTGTCCTTCTTCGGGAAGAAACACACCCTCGCGATTCTCTACGAATTCGCGTTCACCGAGGAGCCCCTGCGGTTCAACGAACTCGAATCCACGCTCGAGAGCTCCTCGACGACGCTCTCGAATCGCCTCGAAGAACTCGTCGACGGGGAGTTCGTCACGCGACGATCGTACGACGAAATCCCGCCTCGCGTCGAGTACGAGGCCACCAGGAAGACGCGCTCGCTCGCCCCGATTATCGCCGACCTGTACGACTGGGCAAAGACCCACGAGCACACCCCATCACTCACCGAGCACGAGTGACACCAGCGTTCCTGCACTCCTCGCACCCCTCGCCATCCCAGCATCGCCCGCGATTGGCAATCGCGCTCCCCGACGTGTCCCGACAGCGGGAGTGCTGCCACGATACCCAGGAAGCGCCGATCGGAGACTCGGTTCCAAGCGACGCAGTCGCAGAGCGGGCTGACACACCACTCCGGCGACGGAGAGCGCAGGAGAACGACCACGGCGTCCACCGGCGAACGCCGGGCCCGCTCAGGCCGGCCCCGAATCGTCGTCCGCCCGTTCGTGGACCCGGACCGTCGAAATTCTGGTCCCGTCGACGCTCGTCACCTCGAGGACGTAGCCGGCGACCTCGACGCGATCGCCACGTTCCGGTGCCCGATCGAGGCGTTCGAGCACCAGCCCCCCGATCGTCTCCACCTCGTCACTGGTGAGCTCGCCCTCGATCACGTCGGTGATCGTCGACAACGGGACGCCGCCGTCGACGTCGTAGCCGCCGTCCTCGCGCGGGCGAATCGAGGGTTCGCGTTCCTCGACGTCGAACTCGTCGCGGAGGTCGCCGACGAGCGCCTCGACGACGTCCTCGACCGTGGCGATCCCCTCGAAGGCACCCCACTCGTCGATGACGGCCGCCATCTGCTGGTGTTCCTCCCTGAACTGTCGGAGAAGTTCGCTCAGCGCCATCGTCTCGGGGACGATGACGATGTCGCGGGCGACGTCGCCGGCCACCTCGGCGTCCCCGCGCTCGACCTCGGCTCGCAGCACGTCCTTGACGTCGACGAACCCGATCACCTGGTCGGCGTCCTCGGCGTCGAGCACCGGATAGCGGCTGTGACCGGCCTCGAGGATGATCGACTGGAGATCGGCGAGCGGCATATCGGCCGGGACGCTCACCACGTCGGGTCGGGGAACCATCACCTCCCGCACCACGACGTCGTCGAGATCGAAGACCCGCTCGATCATCGTGACCTCCGCGGCATCGATGTCCCCCTCCTCGCCGGATCGCGTGAGCACCCGGAGGAGCTCCCGTTCGCCGAGCGTCTCGTCCGTTTCGGACGCGGGCGGGACGCCGAGTGCTCGCGTGAACGCGTTGGCGGCCCCGTTGAACACGACGATCCCGGGATAGAGGAGGTAGTAGAAGAGCTTCATCGGCGGCGCGAGGAACAGGGAGAGTCGCTCGGTCTGGGCGATCGCGAGCGTCTTCGGCGCGAGTTCCCCGAAGACGACGTGGAGGAACGTGATGATACTGAAGCCGAGTGCGAACGCGACGAGGTGGATGAGGCTCACCGGGAGCACCGGCTCCAGCACGGGCTCGATGAGCGCCGCCACCGCGGGTTCGCCGACCCACCCCAGTCCCAGCGAGGCGATGGTGATCCCGAGTTGCGTCGTCGCGAGGTAGTCGTCGAGGTTCGCCATCACCTCCTGGAGCGTCTTCGCACCGGTCCGGCCATCGTCGGCGAGCTGTTCGACTGACGTCCCCCGGATCCGGACGAAGGCGAACTCCGCGGCGACGAAGAAGCCGTTGAGGACCACCAGCGCCAGCGCGAGGACGACCTGCGCCAGCGAGAGCGCGACGTTTACCATCGGCGGGGCTGGAAGCGACGGCTGGTCGATTGGCGTGTGTCCATGGGTGGGCCTCTCGTTCCACCTACTAAAATGATTTAAAAGAGGTCGAAGCCGGGAGTCGGAAGACGCCGACAGGGCCGGTCAGTGCAGGGAACTCACGTCCCCCATACAGGAGGGACGTGTCTCACTGTGACCGCGGAGGCCCTAGTCGCCGATGGCGGTCACGATATGCAACACGAGGACGACGGCGGTGACGACGGTCAGCGATCGGTGGACCCACCGCCACCTGGAGAAGACCGTCCGCTTCGACAGTGAGAGGACGTTCCCGACGATCGACGCGGATTCGTGGCCGCGCTCGAGGCGGATCACGTGCCGGTGGAGGTGGCGTCCGTACACCCCACTGACGACCTCGATGCCGAGCAAGACCCCGACAGCGAAGCCCAGTCCCTCCCATTCCTCGACGGCGAGGAAGTGCGGGACCGTGAGTGCCGTTCCCAGTAGCATCGACCACTCGTGTGCGGGGAGCAGGTATCGGCGATACTGGGGCGGGACGACCGATGCCCGTTTGCCCAGGAGATAGCCCCCCAGACCGAGGGTCAGTACGACGACCCCGAGTTCCACGAGACCGACGTACGGCGTTTCCTGTGCCTCTCCACCGAGGCCCCACCAGTCGCCGAGGAGAGTCGCTCGGTCTTCGTCCTCGTCCTCCGTTTCGAATTCCTCGCCCGCCGCCTCGTCCTGGTCGTTCAGCGCCGTCGAATGGGCGGAGATCGCTTGCTGGCCCAGGTCCTCCGAACCGACGCCGAGCGTCTCGGGCGTCGTGGCGTCCATTCCTGGCGGAGGGGACCCTGGGCTCGCGGCCGCGACCCCACTCGTTCCCACGATGATGACGAGGAGGAGGAGACACAAGACGAGGCCCGCGCGAAGCGTTCTCCCCTGGTTCATGGTCGTCCTTCCACGGTGGCGGGGGTAAGGGTTGGAGTAGATTCCTGTGGAGCAGGAATGTCCCAGCACGGCGTGGAAAGCTGGTTCGAGGGACGCGATCGACCTACCGACTGCATCGATCGGAGCGTTCGCCTCGGGCCGTCCAGCGATGCGTTCGGACGGCCGGATCGGCGTACGCCTGGTGGGATGGAACAGACCAGCACTTCCACGTCATCAGGAACGTCGCCGAGGTGATCCCCACGCAACGTCGTGCCAAAGGCACACCAATGGGAACGGGAGGTCGGCAAAGCGCCGTGATTGCGATCGCTAGGTCTCCGACGATGCCCGGGGGGCCGGTACCGTCGCCGGCTTCACCGCCTCGATCCGCGCGGAGACGACGTACTCGCTGAGGTCCCGCTCGTCGTCCCACTCCCGGATGAACGAGGCGCTGTCGTCGACCGGCTCGATCTCGATCGCCTCGAAGCCTGTCTCCGCGAGGATCTCCTCGAGCACGTCGACCGTCGCCGCCCCCGAGACGCAGCCGGCCAGCGAGTCCGGACTGGCCCGGACGGCTGCCGGCAACTCGGCCGTCTGCACGACGTCCGAGATCGCCAGACGACCACCCGGCCGGAGCACGCGGTAGGCCTCCGCGAACACCTGCTCCTTCGCCGGCGAGAGGTTGATGACGCAGTTCGAGATGACGACGTCGGCGGTCGCGTCGGCGACGGGGAGGTGCTCGATCTCGCCCAGCCGGAACTCGACGGGTTTCCGGCCGGCCTCGGCGGCGTTCTCCCGGGCTCGCGAGACCATCTCGGGGGTCATGTCCACGCCGATGACGTGCCCGGCCTCGCCGACCTCCTTCGCTGCGAGGAAGCAGTCGAACCCGGCGCCAGCACCGAGGTCGAGGACGGTCTCGCCGGGCTGGAGGTCCGCGATCGCCTTCGGGTTCCCACAGCCGAGGCCGAGGTCCGCGCCGTCGACGGTCGCCGCGAGATCCGTCTCGTCGTAGCCGAGGGCGCGGCTGTCCGTGCCCGACCCCGCACAGCAGCCTTCGCCGGCGGTGTCCGCGACGTCCGCGTATCGCTCGCGCACGATCGCGCGGTGCTCGTCGGGGTCCCGATCCGCTGCGTCCGTCGCCGCGTCCACCGGGCTGGCGTCGGACCCCGAGCAGCAGTCCTCGGTCATCCTTCGCGCACCTCCGACAGCGTCGCGAGCAGTTCGTCGGCCACGGGCGTCGTCTCGTAGTAGCGCCAGGCCCCGTCCTTCCGGCGGGTCACGAGCCCGGCCGTGGCGAGTTTCGAGAGTCCCTGGCTCACCGCGCTCTGGGTGACGCCCACCGCGGCCTCGAGGTCGCAGACGCAGACCGACCCGTCGGCTCCCTCGATCCGCCGGAGCAGTTCGTAGCGCGTGTCGTTGGCCGCGGCCGTGAGGACCGCCACGTCGGCCAGGATCTGGTCGTCGTCGACCTCGCCGGGCGCCACGCAACAGGCGTCCCCAGCCTCGCCGACGGCGCGTCCAGCTGCGTCCCGTGTCATATTAGCAATTAATTATATGAACGGCTGCTCATATGTGCGTTTCGACCCCGATGACCGCCCTGGATGGGCCGGTCGCGTCGCCGGGACCGGCGAGGACGGCCTGCCTGCCCGACCCGCCCGGGCACGAACCTACCGTCGACGGGTTGTCGGGCACCGCCTACTCCCAGGCGGTGGGAACCGGAGGGTCCCCCAAATACGACGACGGCCGTCTTCTAGTCGAACGACGAGACGGCGACGCACCCCACCACCAGCCACGCATGCCAACACACCACCACTGCAGCCACGACACGCACGGAGCGGCCAACCGCCGTCCGGCGGTGAGAGAGGGCCGGACGTCACGGACGGACGAGGAGCACTCGGAGCAACTACCAGCTACGTGGGACGGCGACGATGGTGTCGGTCCCTACCATCGGCGTCGGATCCTCCAGGCATCGGGTGCCGCCGCCGCAGCGGCCCTCGCGGGCTGTCTCGGCGGTGACGACGACGGCGGCGACGGTGACGAGGGAGACGCCCCCGACCCCATCACGGTCCCAGACGGCGCGACCTGCGACGTCTGTGGCATGGTGATCGTCCAGCACCCCGGCCCAGGCGCGGAGATCTTCTACGCGGACGAGCGACCCGCCGGGCACGACAACCCGGCGCGCTTCGACAGCACCTGGGAGGCCTTCCAGTTCGACTTCGAGCGTTCGGGCTGGTCCCGCGAAGCGTTCTACGTCACCGACTACTCCGCGGTCGATTACGAGATCCGTAGCGACGACGGCCAGCAGGTCATCTCCCGGCACGCCGCCGCGGCGGACTTCGTCGACGTCGAGGACGTCACCTTCGTCGTCGACTCCGAAGTCGTCGGGACGATGGGGCGGGACCTGATCGGGTTCTCCGAGGCGGCCGACGCCGAGGCCTTCGCCGCGGAGTACGGCGGTGACCTCGGGACCGTCGACGACGTGTCCCCGGAACTCATCTCGTCGCTCGGGATGTGAGCGGAGATGATCGGCCGGTTCCTCGCACTCGTCGTGATCGGCGTCCTGCTCGCGTTGAGCTTCGCCCTGACTCTGCCGACGGGCGGGGAGGTCACCGACGCGGCGGCGTTCGAGGACACGATGGAGCTCGGACAGAGCGACGCCGACCTCCGCGAGGCCGAGCAGCGCGGCCTCGCCGTCCCCCGCGTGCAGGCCTACTACGCCGGCTACGAGTACGTGGTCGGGTACAACGGGATCGAGTCCTTCGTCGCCGAGCACGCCCGTACCGGCCACGACCGCCAGTTCGGCCAGCCCATCGAGCTGTTCGTCACGGACTTCTCGCAGGCCGACGTCTCGCTCACCGAGGAGGGCTACCTGCAGACGAGCAGGACCGTCGGCTACGTGTCCGCCGCGGACGTCTCCGTCGTCGTCGACAGTCGGGCGCGACTGCCCGGTAGCGACGTTGCCATCCCCTTCGGCGACCGCGAAGCGGCCGAGGGCTTCGCCGGGGAGTACGGCGGCACCGTCGTCCCGTGGTCGGCGATCCACGACCGCGTCGACCCCCGCGCGCCGCTGACCCGCGAGCGCTTCGAGCCGGTCGTCACCGAGCGCACGGCGTGGGCCGACGACGCCGTCGCGGACACGCGTTCGCTCGCCGAGCGAGAGACGTCGATCGTGGTCGGCAGGGACGCCCCGAGCGTCCAGGCGGCCGTGGACGAGGCGCCGCCGAACACGACCGTCGAGGTGCCCGCCGGGACCTACGAGGTCGACCACCTGGCGGTCGAGAAGTCGGTGACGATCGAGGGGCAGGGAGCCGCGACGCTGCTCCGCGGCGACGGCAACGGGAGCGTGGTGACGCTCGCCGCGCCGCGAGCCGGCCTCCTGAACGTCAGCGTCGACGGCGTGGGAACGGTCGGCAGCAGGGGAACCGAACCCGACGACGGCGATGGGGACGTGGGGTGGTCCGAGCGCATCGAACTGGCGTACGGCCGCGGCGACGCCGGCGTCGAGGTGGTCGACGCGAACCGGTCGCTCGTCGCCGACGTCGAGATCCAGACGCCCTCCTCCGGACTGATCGTCTCCCACAGCGAGGGCGCGACGATCCGGAACGTCTCCGTCGACATCACCCGCGGGGAGCGGGAGGGGTTCATGGGCGTCGTCGCGATGTACGAGCCGATCGTCGTCGAGGAGAGCAGCGTGACCGGCGGCCGCGACGGCGTCTACACCCACCGGGCCGACGAGATCGTCGTCCGAGACAACGAGTTCGCCGGCGGCCGCTTCGGCGTCCACGAGATGTACACCTCCGGCGCACTGGTCGCCGACAATGCGATCCGCAACGAGTCCATCGGCGTCGTGATCATGACGCACCCCACCGGGAACCTGCTCGTCGACAACGCCGTCAGGCGCTCGAACGTCGGCATCTCGACGGCGGGCTCCGCGTCGTACTTCGCCGACAACGTGCTCGTCGACAACCAGCGCGGCATCGACGTGCTCGGCTACCAGTCGCTGCTCACCCACAACACGATCGTGGGCAACGGCGCCGGCCTGCGGACCAGTACCGGCCCGCCGACGAACCTCGTGACCGCCAACGACGTCGTCGACAACGAGCGCTTCGTCAGGGCCCAGGAGGGGGCTCTCCGGGTCTGGACCGTCCGCGGGGCCGGCAACTACTGGGGCCCGATGCCGGCGACGGACGCCGACGCCGACGGCCACTACGACCGCCCGTTCCGCCCCAGTGGCAGCCTCGACGGACAGCTCCACGAGTCGGCGGGCGCGTGGACGCTGGCTCGCTCGCCCGCCGTCGAACTCGTCCGTGGCGTGCAGGACAGCGTCCCCGGCCTCCGGGCGAGTGGCGTCGTCGATTCGGCACCGCGTGTGGAGCCGGCCAGGCCGGAACGGCTGGCGGCGGTTCGCGCCGGGAACGCGACTGCGGAGGGATCGCCATGAGCGAGCACCTGGACGGGAGCGGGACCGACGCGGACGCGAGCGGAACCGAGGCAGACGCGAGCGGGAACGACGCGGATACGAGCGGGAACGACGCGGACGCGAGCGGAAACCCCGCAGACGCTGGGCACGACGGAGGATCCGACCAGCCCCTCGAACTCCGGGAAGCGACCTACAGCTTCGGGCGGCTGACCGCCGTCGCGGAGACCTCGCTCGCGTTCGAGCCGGGGACGATCACGGCGGTCGTCGGCCCGAACGGGAGCGGCAAGACGACGCTGCTGGAACTGCTCGCCGGCCTGCGGGCCCCGGATACCGGCACCGTCTCGCAGCCGAAGCGAGCCGCCAGATCCGCGGCCTATCTCCCACAAACCCCGCGGTTCCGGAGTGGCTTCACCGCCAGAGCGACCATCTCCTTCTACGCCGACCTCGTCGAGGACGACGTCGATCCGACGGAGCCGCTGTCGGCGGTTGGCCTGGAGAGCGCCGCCGACCGCCGCGTGGAGGCACTCTCGGGGGGCATGACGCGACTGCTCGGGCTGGCCCAGGCGCTCGTCGGCGATCCGCCGGCGGTGCTCCTGGACGAACCGACCAGCGGCCTCGATCCCGACGTCGCCGACCACATCTTCGAGACTGTCGAGCGGATCGCGAGCGACGACCGGACCGTCGTCATCACGACGCACGACCTCGCCGTGATGGAGTCGCTGGCCGACCGGGTCCTGGTGATCGTCGACGGCGCGGTGGTCCTGGACGGCACGCCCGCTGCGTTGCTCGAGGAGACCGACACGTCGACCCTCCGCGCGGCGTTCTCCACAGCGGTTCGCGAGGCGGGGCGCAGCGCCGTCGAGATCGAGGGCGACGCGACGGGAGGTGAGCGCCAGTGACCGTCGGGGATCGGGTCTTCGCCGTCGTGGACCGGGAGCTCTGGACCGTCGCGCGCAACCGCCTGCTGGTGGGCGTCGCGGTCGCGTTCGTCGCGGTCATCGTGGCGCTGGGTGCCACGGCCAGGGACGCAGCGGGTGGCTACGTCTCGCTCACCTACGACCTCCTGCTGGCGGTGGAAGTGCTCGTCCCGGTGATCGCCTTCGCGTTCGTCTACCGATCGATCCGGGGCGACGCCGAACGCGGCGAGCTCGCCGTTCTGCGGACCTACCCGATCTCGCGCCTGGAGTACGTCGCCGGCGTCTTCCTCGGTCGCGTCCTCGCGTTGCTCGTCGTCGTGCTCGTCGCGCTGGGGGCGGCCGGCGCGCTGGCGAGCACCGGGATGGAGGAGCCGGTCTCCTTCCTCGCGACCCACGACGCCGGCGACACCGTCGTCGTCTACGTCCGGTTCGTCCTGCTCGTCGCGGTCTACACACTCGTGGTCGCCGCGCTCGCGCTGTCGGTCTCGGCGGCGACGGGCTCGACCCGGAGTGCGCTCGCGGGGGCGATCGGTGGCGTGCTCGCGCTCGCCGTGGGCCTCGATCTCGCCGTGCTCACCCTCGTCTCCTCGGGCGCGATCGGCGGCGACGCGATCGCGGTCTTCGCCGGCCTGAGCCCGGCCAGCGCCTTCCGCGGGCTGGTCCTCGACCTCGCGATCGGGCCGGCGCTCGCGTCCGGACCGGGCGTGCAGACCGCCTCCCCGATCGTCTCCGCCGTCTCGTTGCTCGCGTGGTTCACCCTCGGGATCGGGCTCGCGACCCTCGCCGCGTGGCCCGATACCGACTGAGGTCGAACGGCACCGCCACAGGCGGGCCTCCAGCGTCGACGAGGTCGAAGACCGTCTCGACACCATCGGCCAGCAGAGCCGGCGCTTCCTCCGTCGCGCTGGCGTGTCCCACTTGCCCCACCGCCGGAACACCACGCACCGACAGGCGCGAGCTTTTCCGGATCCGGCCCCACGTCGGTACCGTGACCGACCACCCGGACGCGCTCGTCGTCTACGCCGACTACGTCTGTCCGTTTTGCTACCTCGGGCGGCGATCGCTCGAGACCTACCGGGAGGAACGCGAGGATCCACTGGCGATCGAGTGGCACCCCTTCGACCTCCGATCGCACGTCCGCGGTCCCGACGGCGAGATCGACGAGGACCGCGACGACGGGAAGGACGAGGACTACTTCGAGCAGGTCCGGGAGAACGTCGCCCGCCTCCGCGATCGCTACGGCGCCACGGCGATGCTGGGCATCGACGACGTGCCGGACGTGGACTCCCTGCCGACCCAGATCGCGTCGCTGGCCGTCCAGCGCGAGCATCCCGACGCCTGGGAGGCCTTCGACGACGCCTGCTATCGCGCGCTGTGGGAGGACGGCCGGGACGTGGGCGATCCCGAGGTCGTCGTCGAGATCGCCGAGGACGTCGGCGTCCCGCCGGACACCGTTCGCGAGGCGCTCGAGGACGACGACCTGCGCGAGGACGTCTTCGAGCGCTTCGAGGCAGCCACCGATGCGGGCGTGACGGGCGTCCCGACCTTCGCTTGGGGCGAGTACGCCGCCCGCGGCGCCGTCCCACCCGAGCAGCTCCGGCGACTCGTCGAGGGCGAGTGAGCCAGGCGACGTCGCCGCCGGCGGCTGCCGTCCGACGAGGGCCATCGAGCCGAGCGCCCCGTCGGGGGGAGTGGACAATGACATGGTGACCGGCGTCGAAACGCCGCCATGGAGCTGATCGCCGTCGCAGCGGTCGCCGAGAACGGCGTCGTCGGCGCCGACGGGGAGCTGCCGTGGCCGAGCATCCCCGCCGACAAGCGCCAGTACCGCGACCGGATCGCCGACCACCCCGTGATCCTCGGTCGGCGGACCTTCGAGTCGATGCTCGACGATCTCCCAGGCAGCGCCCAGATCGTCCTCAGCCGCAGCGAGCGCGAGTTCGACGTCCCGACCGCCCACCACGCCGCCGGCGTCGAGGAGGCGGTCGCACTCGCGGAGGACCTCGGTGCCGATCGAGCGTACGTCATTGGCGGAGCGGCGATCTACGACCTCTTCCAGCCCCACGTCGACCGGATGGTCCTGAGCAGGGTCGAGGGGAGCTACGAGGGCGACGCCACCTATCCGGAGTGGGACGAGGCCGACTGGCGCCGCGTCGACGCCACCGAGTACGGCCGGTTCACGCTCGAGGAGTGGGTCCGGCGGGAGTGAGGGACGTCGGTGGGGCGACGAACCGCCCGAGGATCCGCCGCCGGTGGCCGCGGGCGGTCTCTTCGCGTCGGCGTGCGGTCGGAACGCCCCCGAATCCGTTCCTCGATGGATTATAGGGGCCCCCGACCGCTTTAACGAGCGTATGCCCGACGATCGCATCTTCACGGACAGCATCCACGCGGGACAGGAGCCGGACCCGGCCACCGGCTCCCGCGCACCGCCGATCTACCAGACGACCTCCTACGTGTTCGAGGACGACGAGCACGCGGCGGAGATGTTCGCGCTCGAGGACGACCCCGCGGCCTACGCCACGGCCTACGCGGGGAAGAACATCTACAGCCGGATCCAGAACCCGACGACGATGACCCTCGAGAACCGGCTGGCGACGCTCGAGGGCGGGATCGGGGCGATCACGACCTCCAGCGGGATGGCCGCCCTGGACCTCGCGATCTTCCTCCTGACCGAGGAGGGCGACAACGTCGTCAGCGCGTCCTCGCTGTACGGCGGGACCTACACCTACCTCACCCACACCGTCGCGCGCCGGGGCGTCAAGACGAAGTTCGTCGACACGCTGGACTACGACGCCTACGAGGAGGCGATCGACGAGGACACGGCCCTCCTCCACGTCGAGACGATCGGCAACCCGGCACTGGTGACGCCGGATCTCGAACGTCTCGCGGAGATCGCCCACGACAACGACGTGCCGCTGTTCGTCGACAACACCTTCGCGACGCCGTACCTCTGTCGGCCCTTCGAGCACGGTGCGGACCTCGTCTGGCACTCCACCACCAAGTGGATCCACGGCAGCGGCTCCACCATCGGCGGCGCACTGATCGACTCCGGGAACTCGCCGTGGGATGAGTGGGACTACCCGGAGATCGGGGAGGAGAACCCGGCCTACCACGGCATCGACTTCGCCGGGAAGTTCGGCGACGCCGCCTTCACCTTCGCCGCCCGCGCCCGGGGGCTGCGCGACCTGGGGAACCACCAGTCGCCCTTCGACGCGTGGGTGACCCTCCAGAAGATCGAGACGCTCCCACTCCGGATGGAGCGCCACTCCGAGAACGCGATGGCGGTCGCCGAGTTCCTCGAGGACCATCCCGAGGTGTCCTGGGTCAACTACCCGGGCCTCCCGTCCCACGAGACCCACGACAACGCGAGCGAGTACCTCGAGGGCGGCTACGGCGGCATGATCACCTTCGGCCTCGAGGAGGGGTACGACGCGGGGCGGCAGCTGTGCAACGAGGTCGAGCTCGCGAGCCTCCTCGCGAACGTCGGCGACGCGAAGACGCTCATCATCCACCCGGCGAGCACCACCCACCAGCAGCTCACCGACGAGGAGCAACGCGCCAGCGGCGTGACGGACGACCTCGTCAGGCTCTCCGTCGGCCTCGAGGCCGTCGACGCGATCGTCGAGGACCTCGATCAGGCGATCGACGCGGCGACGGAGTAGGTGGGGCCCCGCTCGCGATCTCCGACCGGTTCATCCGCTCTTCACCGACAGTCGAATCGGACACCGTCTCCGAAGCCGCCTCAGGCCGTCTCGAGTTCCTCGAGGATGTCGTAGGCCTTGATGGCGTACGTCATCGCCGGCCCGCCGCCCATCACGACGGCCACCTCGAGCGTCTCGACGATCTCCTTCCTCGATGCGCCGGCCTCGAGCGCGCCGTCGAGGTGCCAGAGGACGCAGTCGTCACACCGGGCGACGCAGCCGATGGCCAGGGACATCAGTTCCTTCGTCTTGCCGTCGATCGCACCGTCGGCCTCGGCCGCCTCCACGTAGCCGAGGAAGCCACCGAGGTTGTCAGCCTCGCCGGTGAGGTCTCCGAGACGCCCCTTCAGGTTCGCGAGTTCGGTTGCTTTCGTCACAGGTGAACGTTCGGCGATGGAAGTCATAAGTAAACGTGTAGTTCCCAGATTCGTGGACGAGACGTCGATTGCGTGGTATTCGTCGGCAAAACAGTGCTATCGGCACAACCGCTGTTGGGAAATCGGCACGATCGCGGCGAGTGGCCACCGACGGAGACGACGCTCCAGGCATCCCGGGCACGCCTATCAGTGGTCGGTGAGTCGAGGGGCCACAGGGCCCGTGCCACGGTAGCCAGGGGAACCCATCGGCCCACGTGTCGGGGGAGTGGGTCGGAGGATCACACAGGATTGTTCCGAGCGCGGACGCATCCCACCAGGGCGGTCGGTTTTCTCAGCACACCGGAGTGGTCTATTTCGTATAGCGCTCACCGGTGTATCCCCGGCTCGCGAGGGGCTTTTCCCGGCCCGCGACGGAGCGGGTGTATGGTCCAGAACGTCGCCGGGCTCGTCGCCGAGCTCGAGCCCGAGGATGTCCACCTCCTCTCGGGCGTCGAGCACGGCATGCGCTTTTCGGAGTGGGTGGCCAGGAGCAAGCTCCCGGAGTTCTCCGGGCTCACCCCCGAGAACGTCGACTACCGACTGGAGCGCTGTCTGGACCGCGAGCTGATCGAGCGCAAGACGATCCAGTACGAGGGGTACAAGCTGACCTACGAGGGCTACGACGCCCTGGCGTTGCACACCTTCGCCGAGCGCGAGACGATCACCGGCGTCGGTGCCTCGCTGGGCGTCGGCAAGGAGAGCGACGTCTACGAGGTGGAGTCCTACCGCCCGCTCGCGCTGAAGTACCACCGCGAGGGGATCACCGAGTTCCGGGCCGTGGACAAGGAGCGGGCCTACACCGCCGACCGCGAGCACGTCTCCTCGCTGTACACCGCGCGCGTGGCCGCCGAGCGCGAGTTCGACGCACTCGAGACGCTCTACCCCGACGTCTCGGTGCCTCAGCCGATCGACCACAATCGCCACGCGATCGTCATGGCGAAGATGGACGGCGTCGAGCTCTCCCGGACCCGCCTCGAGGACGAGCAGATCCGGGGCGTCCTCGACCTACTGCTCGAGGAGGTCCAGTCCGCCTACGCCGAGGGCTACGTCCACGGCGACATGAGCGAGTACAACGTGTTCGTCGCGGCCGACGGCGTGACGATCTTCGATTGGCCTCAGGCCGTCCCGACCGGTCACGACAACGCCGCGGAGTACCTCGTGCGCGACGTCGAGAACGTGCTGGGGTACTTCGAGCGCAAGTACCCGGGGTCGACGGACGCCGTCGAGGCCGCGACCGTCGCGGACGCGATTCGCGACGGCGACTTCGAGTGCGTGGCCGGACTGGCGGACGCGTCCTGAAATCGGGGGTCCTCGCGATGCTGGTATCAGTTTCCCGGTAAGTCTCCCGCCGCGCAGCCGACTGATATACCGCATACCGCGATAGCAAACGGGACGGCCGCCACGGTCGCCCTCGAGGGGTCCGTGACACCCCCGAGGAACTCGAAATCTGCAACCTCGACGGGGCTGATTGGCCGCCCGTCGAGGGGCCAGATCGAACGCGCGAAGGGACCCCCCACAGCAGAGGCTAGTTTTATTGTGCCCTCCTTCGAGGACAGTGCCAATGATTGACGCGCCCGTGTCCCGTCGAGGCGCCGTGGCCACGCACGGGAGTCGGGACGGATGAGCGGCTGCGATGGGTGCTCGTGGGCACCCGTCGTCGGCGCGCTGGTGGCGATGGCCCTCGTCGCGAGCCTCTGGCTTGCTGGGGGCGCGATCGCGGGGGGCGGCGGGAGCGGGGCTGGCGTTCCGGCGGATGCTGGGGGCGCTTCGGCGCCACAGCCGAGCGTCGCCGAAGAAAGGCTCCGGGTATCCCCGGGGACGGCCGACGTCGCGAGCCAACTCGGCATCGCGCAACAGCCCGACCCGATCGCCGCGTGCACGGCCGAACCCTCCACTGCGACCCCCGGCGAGACGGTGACGCTGAACGCCTCGGGCTCCGAGAACGCCGAGGGCTACGAGTGGGACCTCGACGGCGACGGCACGATCGACACCGACCGCTACAGCACGGCGACGTTCGACCATGCCTACCAGGAGCCCGGCGACTACCAGCCGAGTGTCACCGTCTACGGCTTCGACGGCGAGCAGACCGATACGGCGCCGTGTGGCGACGTCACGATCGAACCCGAGAACGAGCCCCCGGCAGCCGCGTTCTCGGTCTCACCTCGGCCCGCCGAAGTGGGCACCCCGACGACGTTCGACGCCTCGGGGTCGAGCGATCCCGACGGGACGATCGACGAGTACCGCTGGGACTTCGACGACGACGGCGTGCCCGACGTCAACACGTCGGACGCGACGACGACCCACACGTTCTACGAGTCGGGGTTCAGGAACGTCCTCCTCACCGTCGAGGACGACGACGGCGCCGTCGACACCGCGGGCGTGGACCTCGACGTCCTGCCGCCCGGTCCCACTGCCCGGTGTACCGCGGAGCCGGCGGCGGCTGCGCCGGGGGAGACGGTCTCCCTCGACGCCTCGGCCTCGGAGAACGCCGAGAGCTACGAGTGGGACCTCGACGGCGACGGCACCTGGGACACCGACCGCTACACGACGGCAGTCTACGACCACCAGTACGAGGAGACGGGCGACTACACGCCGCGCGTGCGGGCGATCGCAGCGGGCGGTGAACGCCAGGACACGGCCCCCTGTGGCGACGTCACGATCGATCCCGAGAACCAGCCACCGGAGGCGTCGTTCTCGATCTCCCCGCGACCGGCCGTCGCGGGCTCGGCCACGACGTTCGACGCCACCGCCTCCAGCGACCCCGACGGAACGATCTCCGAGTATCGCTGGGAGTTCGGCGGCGGGACGACCGAGACGACGTCGGATCCGATCACGACCAACACCTACAGCCAGACCGGCTGGACGGGCGTCACGCTCACCGTCGAGGACGACGACGGCGCCACCGACACGACGGGTGCGGACCTCGAAGTCGTCCCCGGAGGGCCCGTGGCTCGCTGTACGGCCGAGCCCCAGGAGGCCCAGCCGGGGGAGACGGTCGTCCTGGACGCCGCCGAGTCGGAGAACGCCGAGGGCTACGAGTGGGACCTCGACGGCGACGGCACGATCGACACCGACCGCTTCGGCCAGCCCACCTACGAACACCAGTACGAGGAGCCCGGCGAGTACGAGCCCACGGTCACGGTCTACGGCCCGGACGGCGAGCGGACGAGCACCGCCCCGTGCGGGCCGATCGTCGTCGAAGGGGAGAACGAGCCGCCCAACGCCGTGTTGACCGTCCAGGGCGACGCCGTCGCCCCAGAGGAACCGGTGATTCTCGACGCCTCCGGCTCGAGCGATCCCGACGGTCGGATCGTGTCCTACGCCTGGGACCTCGACGGCGACGGGACCGCCGACGACACGACGTCCACCCCGGTCCTGAACACCAGCTTCGACGCCACAGGGAACTACACCGTGACGGTCACGGTCGAAGACGACGACGGCGCAACCGACAGCGACGAGGCGACCGTCACGGTCGTCGCCGGCGGTGGCCAGAACAAGGGGCAGGACGGCCTCCCGATTCCGGAACTGCTCGTCCCCGGCCTGATCGGCGGTGGCGCCGGCTACGCGGCCTGCCGAGCCCGGAACTGGCAGCTGCGGGGGTTCCCGAACCCATTCGGCCGGGGCGACGGGCCCTCGGGCGTCACGGCGCACGCGACCGGCACGTTCCAGACGCCGGGGGGATCCGGTACGGTGTCGGTTGCCGGCCTGGGATTCGAGCCCGACGTGGTCCTCCTGACGGCGAGCAGTTCCGTGGTCGGGGAGGGCCCCGGGCTCGACCGCACCGACGCCTGGTCCTACGGCGCCGTGACGCGGGACACGGACGGCAGCCTCAGCCAGCAGGCCCTCGCCGTCGCGACCGACGCCCGCACGACCGGCCGCGGGTTCGCGACGGCCGTCTCGGATGGCTGCCTCGAGTTGCCACTGCACACGGACGAGGAGGTGGTGACGCTCTCGGGGACCGTCGGCGCCACACACGAGGGAGGCTTCGAGGTGGGCTTCGACGCCTCCGAGCTGCCGGCCGAGCGCTACGACGAGGAGTACGTCGTGCAGTTCGAGGCCTTCGAGACGAGAAACCCAGCCGACGCCAACGTCGGCTTCTTCACGACCCCCGAGCAGAAAGCCGTCCAGTCGGTCGACCTCGGCATCGAGGCCGACTACGTGCGCCTGACGGCGCTGGATCCACTCGGCGAGATCGACGCCACCGTCGAGACCGGCGAGCGCGTGGGCGTCTCGCACGGACAGGCGGCCGCGGAGGCGTCGATCACCCAGCGTGCTGTCACCGGTGCCGTCGATCCCACGACCGCGGGCCACACCTGCCACGGGGCCTTCGAGGATCGGGCGCTGCACCTCCTGCACGGCGACCACGGGAGCATCGACGGACGGACGTCGGCGCGCGTGACCGACCTCGGGCGCTCCCTGGAGTTGACCTTCGACCAGGTCCACGTGGGAGCGGCCGACGACCCGGGAGGCGAGGCGGGGTCCGAGGACGACCCCGCGGGCTCCGGATCCGACGGATCCACCGGCGACGGAGACGACGCCGAACCGACGGCACCACCGCGGCTCGTCGGCTTCGTCGCGCTCGACACGGGCGATGGACCCTCGCCCTCGCTGGGACGGATCGAGGCGCCGGCCGACGCCGGACCGGAACGAGTCGACGTCGGCTTCGAGCCCCAGGTCATCGAGTTCACCGCGACGACGATGGCCGACGTCGGCGAGGAGAGCAGCGTCACGAGGAGCCCACTCGGCTTCGGCTGGTCACACGGCACCGCGCTGATCGACGCCGCCGGCGTCGTCCACCACAGCGTCCTCCATGGCTCCGTCGACAGTCGAAACGCCACCGGGAGCGGGCCGCTGTCGACGCCGGCGACGCGGGCGGAGGCCGGACAGCTCGGTGGGGTGGCTCCACCCGGTGCGACGGGGGTCCCGGTCGATGCCGCCCAGCTCGCCGCCACCGGGGCCATCGAGGACTTGCCCGGGGACGTCTCGCCGTCCGGTGGGCCGGCGAGTGGCGAGCGGACCGATGGTGGTCGACCGAAGGACGGGCGAACGGACGGCGGAGCGCCCGACGCCGCCGATACCGCAGCCGGCGCGAGCGAGGAGGCCGCGGAACGAGCGGGCCTCGGCGCCGGAGCTTTGGGCTACGTGGTCGACGCGGCGGGCCGGGTCCGCCGCCGGGAGGACGTCCGCGTCGTCGGCGTCGACAGGACCGGCTTCGCCGTCGAGCGCCGGCGGCTCGGGGACGACACGACCGCGGAGGCCGGGCTCAGCCGGCCGGTCGTCTTCTACACCGCGTGGCCCGAGGCCACGGAGGGCGAGCTATGATCGGGAACGACATCACCGCATACGACGACGGTCGCCGGGGCACCGCGAGGCACCCGGCAGTGCATAGCGCGGGCGAGTGCCCTTCGGAGGAGCAGCGAGGGCCGAGGGGCGGACGCAATCGCTGGGGGGCAGCAGCGTGACGAACGGGAGCGGTCCCTCGCAGGCGCTGCTCGCCAGCATGCCCGAGGAGTTCTCCACGGCCGAGCAGCTCCACGACGACTACGTGACGGCCATCCGGAAGTACCAGGACTGGATTAAGGGCCAGGAGCAGAAGATCATGCTCTGGAACAACATCCGTTCGGTGCTCCTGGAGGCCGAGGCTGGGGAGGCACCGATGTCCACCCAGGACGTGCTGGAGGCCCTCGGGTCGAACCGGACGAAGATCGACGACCTCACCTGGGCCGAGAGCACGCTGCTCGAGACGAACGTCGGGAAGATCCGCGGCCAGGGCAAGGGCAGTTCGCACTCGGACAAGATGCTCGAAACGGAGCGATTGCTCCAGCGCTTCGAGGAGGTCGAGCTCTCCGATACGGTCCCCTTTTTCTACTTCGGCTGGCAGCTCGTGTTGCGGAAGATCGTCGTCGAGTACCACGCCCAGCGCCTCCGTATCTACCTCTACAAGGGCGATCTCGACACGGACAGGTTCCCCGCGATGCCGGACTGGCCGTCCTTTCGGAACTACGCGACGGACGCCAAGACCGACGGGAACGAACTCCGGGTGAAAAACCTGTTCGGGGACTGGGTCGGCGTGCTGAACAGCCACGGCGTCCTGACGAACTCGGTCGTCGCGGACAGCACGTTCTTCGAGAAGCTCTCCGAGAAGGACTACTTCGCACAGATGGACGTGATCTACCAGCTCAGCTACAGCCTGAGCAGCTCCTTCGTCGGCCAGCGTCTCCTGGCGGACCTCGCCTGGGGGTACTTCGGCTACCATCCTGACTCGGGGCCCAACAAGCGCTTCGCCCTGGTGGACTTCTTCGTGAAGCCCTCGAACCCGGACGAGCGCGTCGTCAACTGGGATGCCCGATCCGGACCGACGGATTACATCGGACTGAACCAGCAGACGTTCTTCGCGGCCTCGTTCGGGGCCCAGATCGGTCCGGCCTACCACCGCGCGGCCGCCATGGCCCGGGACGGCGACGACATCACCGACGCCGAACGGAATCGGATCGAGTCAGAGGCGGCCGCCATCCTCGATGCGTTCACGAACAGCCCCCAGTCGGCGACCGGCGACTTCGCGTTGCCGATGATGGGCGTGCAGAACCAGCATACCCCCAGTCAGGCGCAGTCGTACCTGGAACTGCTGGACGGCTCGCTGGACTCGAAGTTCGCGGCGATCCCCGGCGAGATCATCGCCGACTGGGCGAAGGCGACGGGTATCCGCACGGAACTGGAGTTCGGGCCGAACGAATCCATCACGGTCACGAAGGTCGAGCAGCTTCCGGATCGGAAGCTCCGGAAGGCGTTCAAGGAGGGCGTCGACGCCGCCGACGCGAACGACCCAACCTACCCCAAGTGGGCGGCCCAGGGGTCGATCGCACTCCGTCGATTCCTCCATCTCTACAACGTCCTCGGCAACGTCTACGGGATTGCACTCTTCTTCACGGCGGACGACCGGAACAGCTCGCCCCAGCAGACGCTCGAGGACATCAAACAGTTCGCCGGGTTCGCAGCGAACACGTACGCGCTGACGCGATCGCTCAGCGGTGGCGAGGTCGAGTGGGAGAGCATCAAGCTGGAGGGATCGACGGACTCCAGTTGGCGGCCGACCCGATTCAGCCGCGATCCCGAGGAGCTCGCCAACCGGCTCTCGGACCTCGACAGCCGGGTGAAACAGACGTTGATCTCGGACCTCGAGGAGACGATCAAACACCTGAACAGACTCGACGCGACGGTGAACGTGATGGAGTACAACACGTTCGATGCGCCCTCCACCTCGAAGCAATGGACCCTCCAGGACTGGGAGAAACAGGGGCTCCAGTCGAAGTACGACACCGCCAGGACCCAGCTCGGAAACGCCCGCGCGAAGGCCGAGCTGTTCAAGACGCGGCTCCAGAACAACGACCTCTCGGCCGCGTCGGAGCTGATGGAGGGCGGCAAGCTCGATGCGATCCGTCGGTCGTCCCAGAACGCACTCACCGCGGTCGACGAAGCCGCCGGCACGCTCGCGCAGAACGCGGGGGCCTGGGACGCCGCCAAGGTGGAGACGGAGCTCTTCTCGCAGACCGGGATGACCTCCGGCCTCTCCGTGAACACCCGCAGCCCGTACTCCCAGTTCACAAAGCTCAGCGCCACCGACTCGCCGCTGTCGAACGCCTCGCTCCGCACGAGCGAGGCACTGGACGACATCGTCAAGATCGAACTCGGGACCGACGAACTCGGCGAGCTCCTCTCCGAGGGCGGCCTCGAGAAGCGACTCCAGCGCGCCGAAGAGATCCAGAGCTGGTTCGCCAGGCACGGCGACGAGGCCGACCTCCAGTACACGATGCGGACGGCGGACATGCTGGAGGCGGGGCCGACGGCTGCCCGGCCAGCGATGGGGAAGTTCCTGGCGAGAGTCGTCCTCGAGCTTGTGGGCACGGTGGTCGACGTGCTCGATCTGATCATCAACACGATGAACTCCATCAAGGCCTGGAACAAGGGCGACCACAGCGCAGCCGGCGGCTTCGCACTCCAGGTCGCCGGCACTGGGGCGATGTTGCTCGCGGGCGGCCCGGTGGCCTGGATCGGCGCCGCGGCGGTCCTCGCGGGCATCGCGCTCGTGGTGTTCACCAGCGACACAGATCTGACCGTCTGGATCAGACACACGTTCTTCGGCCGATACTGGCTGCGACCGGCCGGCATGACCTGGGACGAGGAGTACAACCGCTGGGGGAGTTTCCTGGGGACGCTCCTCTACAAGGCCGGCGAGTGGATGGAGGATCCACCGGAGGCGATCACGGGCGAGGGCGACGGCGAGACGGCGACGCCGTCCGGCGACAGCGGCGAGGACGAGGAGTTCATGGCCCCGACCGCCTGGAACGTCATAGCGACCTACACGGAGGCCTCCAGGGACCCCGACATGATGCGGTACTTCGCCGCCCAATTGGCGTGGTTCTATAAGCACGCCAAGCCATTCACGCTCCCCACCGCGAAGCTCGAGCGAGACAACGACGGGTTCCCCATGCTCGAGATCGAGGTGCAGGATCCGGCGACGTCGGGGGAGAACTCCGAGACCTTCGGCTTCGGGTCGATGATCCTCGTCCGGCCGGTGATCTTCACCTCGCCGGCCGCCGACAGCCGCGTTCGCTGCTGGCGCCAGAACACGATGGACCTGCAGATCAGCGACGACATGCGCACCTACCAGTGGACCGAGATCGGCTGGGACGAGCCCAACTGGAAGGACTACCGCCAGTACGCGGACTCGTACAACCTCGGTGCGACGCCGACCCAGTTCGACCTTGCCCCCTCCAACGGCCACCTCGAGTACTCCGCGACGGTCGAACAGTACGCGTTACAGTATCAAAACAGCACGAACCCGTCCACCGACGGCGTCTGGATCGACAGCGTCATCTACGAGATCGGGTTCACTGACTCCTTCAAAGAGGAGTGGAAAGCGGCGTTCAACGACGACGACCGCAACACCCGGTCGCCGTTGAACTGGCTGATCGGCCGCGTGGGGCCGGACCTGGAAAACCGGCTGGACCAGCCTGCCCAGATCACTGGGGGAGGCCGGTCGAACTTCGAGATCGCCGGCGAACTGCTCACGAAGGACATCGGGGTCGAGGTCTATCACATCCCCGCCGAACTGATGAAGGCGACCCGGCAGTACGCGAGTGCCCGCGGCCTGCATATGGCCGACGCCCTCCGGATGGCAACGCTGAACCCCTTCGCCGCGCGCGTCGGGACGACGCTCACGATCCCGAGCGACTATCCGAAGAGTCCCCCGGAGTGGATGGACTATGTCTGAACCGAACACCCCACGTCGCGCGGGATCGATCCCCGACCAGTTCGGCGCCAGCGCCCGGCCCATGGATCCCGGTCGACGCGTGCTGTGGCGCGCACCGAAACAGGAGGTGACCCGCGATGGGCGCCAGTAGCGCCGACTCCGGTGGGGGAGACGGCGGATCCGGCACCTTCGAGGTCGCCGTCGCGGAGCTGTTGCGGATCTTCGAGCCCATCGAGGAGGCCGTCCAGGGCGGCCCGGCGGGCATCATCGACTTCCTCGACGACACTGGCGTCTCCCAGCTGCTGATCGACGAGGAGCTGGAGAAGGTCGTCGACACGATCGACCAGCACATCGCGGAGCCGATGGTCGAGCTCTCGGAGCTCGTCGGTGGGGACTTCCAGCTCGAGCCCGAGGACGTGGTGACGATTATCGCGACGATCGCCGACTTCGACCCCGAGAATCCGGACCCGCAGGCGCTGCTGGAGGGCGTCCGGAAGATCGTCGAGCCGATCGACTCGATCATCGTCGGCGTCAGGGAGCTCTCGAAGCTGGAGTTCCAGTCGGAGAACCTCGACGACGCGGGGGAGGCCGTGCTGAACTACCTGCTGGTGGAGTACCTCCGCGAGCACCGCGAGCACGCCCACCGGATCGTCCGGCTCACGAACGTCATCGAGCTGCCGGAGAACGCCGATCCCTGGGAGCACGGCACGCTCGAGCCCGGAAACGTGGAGCAGATGTTCACCGACCCCGGCCAGGCCGCCGTCGACGCCATCGGCTGGGGCCAGCCTGACTTCGAGGCGGCGTTCACGGTGGAGTACCTCCAGAAGCTGTTCGGGCTGCTGGGGATCGTCACGCGACTGGAGACGCCGATCACGCACGAGCAATCGGAGCTGATCGAGGGTGCCATCGTCCAGAACGCCGACGCGGAGGACTTCGCGGCCGACCTCACCGACCAGCTCGCGATCCCGATCGTTCGCGTGCCCGGCATCGGCGTCTTCGGCGTCCGGATCGTCCCCATCCCGGACACGCCCGACCACCATCCCGGCATCAGCCTCGTCCCCTACGGCCCCTTCGACCAGTTCCAGGCGGAGTTCAGCCAGGAGCTGGCCGACGACTTCACGTTCACCGCCAGCCTCGGCGGCCAGCTGGAGAAGTACGGCCTGCTCGCCCAGCCGACCAAGCCCGACGGCGAGACCACGGACGTCGAGTTCCGCGCGCTCGACGCCTCCGGGGGTGCGAACCCCCTCGACCAGGTGCACGCCGAGGCCGGCGTCGTCTACGACGGCACGACAGAGGACGGCGAGTATCGGCCGCTGATCGGGACGGCCGACGGCACGTTCGTCGGGCTGGGCTCCGTCGCTGGCGAGGCCACACTGGACTACGACGACGGCGATGTGACCGTCCGCGTCCAGTTGCCAAGCGACGGGCGGGTCGTCGTCGCACCCTCCGGTGGCTTCCTCGAAAAGGTCCTCCCCGAGGAGATAACGGCGGACTTCGAGACGATCGTGGGGTGGTCCAGCGCCGACGGCGTCTACTTCGAGGGCGGCACGAACCTCGAGGTCCCGCTGCCGATGCACCAGCAGCTCGGCCCGATCACGCTCCGAGAGATCTACCTGTCGGTCGGAATGGACCCCAGCACCGGGGCGATCACGGCCGAGGGCTCGGCCGCGGCCACCGTCGAACTGGGCCCGATCAGCGGCACCGTCGAGCGGATGGGCGTCGACGCCGAGCTGACGTTCCCGGAGGACCGCGACGGCAACCTCGGCGTCGCGAACGTCGAACTCGGGTTCAAGCCCCCGGAGGGCGTGGGTCTCTCCGTCGACGCCGGCCCCGTCACCGGCAGCGGCTACGTCCGCTATTTCCCCGACGAGGAGCGCTACGCCGGCGCCGCACAGCTCAAGATCTCCCAGCTCTCGATCACCGCGGTCGGGGTGATCACGACCCAGCTCCCCGACGGCTCCGACGGCTTCTCGATGCAGGTGATCGTCGCCGGCGAGTTCCCGGCGGTCCAGCTCGGCTTCGGCTTCACGCTCACCGGCATCGGCGGCCTCCTCGGGATCAACCGGCAGTTCAAGAAGAAGCCGCTGCGGAAGGTCGTCCGGAAGGGCACCCTCGACAGCGTCCTCTTCCCGAAGCGGGAGACGGTCAAGAACAACCCCCAGCGGATCATCTCGGACATCCGCTCGATCTTCCCACCGCGGGAGGACTCCTACCTCTTCGGCCCGATGGTCCAGCTGGGCTATGGCACGCCGGCGATCCTGAAGTCCTCGCTGGGCGTGATCCTCGAGATCCCGAGCTTCCGGGTTGCCGTCGTCGGCCGGTTCGAGCTGATCCTCCCGAACCACGAGGCGAAGGCGCCAGCGGGGACGCCAGAGGAGGCGCCATATCCGCCGGTCGTCCTGAACCTCGACGTCGGGGGCATCATCGACATCCCCGGGAAGTCGATCTCCATCGACGCCTCGCTCTATGACTCCCGGCTCGTCATGTGGTCGGTCTCGGGCGACATGGCGCTGCGCGCCAACTGGGGCGGCAACTCGCGGTTCATCCTCTCCGTCGGCGGGTTCAACCCCCGCTATAGCTTGCCGGAGGACTCCTCGGGCCTCGCGTCGCTGGAGCGGGTGAAGGTCAGCCTCGACGTGCCCGGCGGCCAGCCCGTCGTCGAGTTCACCGGCTACTTCGCCGTCACCTCGAACACGTTCCAGGTCGGCGCGGCCGTCTACGCCGAACTCACCGTCGGCCAGTTCAAGATCTGGGGCGAGCTGGGCTTCGACGCGCTCTTCCAGTTCAAGCCGTTCAAGTTCGTCTTCGACTTCCTCGCGCGGTTCATGATCGAGGCGCCGAGCTTCAAGATGGGCTTCGAGCTCGACGGGACGATCAAAGGGCCCCAGCCCATGGAGATCGACGGCACCGTCACCCTCACGCTCGGACCGGTGGAGGTCAGCGCCAAGATCGACGTCGAACTCGGCGACGGCGGCGGTGGCGAGGAACTCCCGCCCGCGGAGGTGTTCCCCGAACTCGAGGAGGCCCTCCGCCACGACAAGAACTGGGACGCGACCCGTCCCACTGAGGCGACGTCGCTCGTGAGTCTCCGGAGACCGGAGCCCGACAGCGAGGCCGCCGAGGGAGCGGAGGACACGGGGCCGCTCCGGGCCCATCCCATGGGGACGCTGACGGTCACCCAGTCGGTGGTCCCCCTGGAGTACACCATCGAGAAGTTCGGCGAGGCGACGCCCAAGACCTACGACCGCTTCCGGATCGAGGCGGTCCGCGTCGGCGGCGAGCCCCGCAGCACGCGCGACCCCGTCGACGAGGAGTTCGCGCCCGCCCAGTTCAAGAAGATGGACACGAGCGAGAAGCTCGACAGCCCGGACTTCGTGGACCAGCGAGCCGGGACGAAGGTGGGCAGCGACGCGGCGTTCGTGGGCGGCGACGACGCCAGCAGCGACAACGCCACGACCGCCCGGTTCGTCTACGAGGAGCACCTCTACGACGAGTCCGAGGACGTGCGCGGCGAGCGCCTCGCGGACCTGGCGCCCGATGAGGCGGGCTTCAGCCACACGGACCACGTCGCGGGGTCGGTGGCCCGCGGCAAGAAGGGCCCGAGCGACGGCACGCACGGCAGATTCAGCGTCTCCGACGCCGATCCGGACCAGCCCGCAGACGGCGGCAGCGACGGCGGGTCGGATGGCGGCGGCGCGTTCGTGGTCCAGGACCCGCCCTACGAGGTGGTGGAGGTCGAGCAGTTCCAGCCGGTGTCGCTCACAGGCGACGGCGAGGACGGGAGCGACGACGGCGGAGACGCCGGCGCGCTCGCGGAGTTCCGCAAGGAGGAGGCCAACGACGCGAGCACCGAGTTCGCACGGCGGGCCGGTCGTGACGAGGCCGACCTGGCCGTCGTTCCCGAGTACCTCCTGGAGGGCAACTCATGAACCGCGAGACCCGGCGCAACGACGGCATCGCTCCGCGGAACTGTCGGCCGGCCGCTACCGGGCTCGGCCGCAACCGGACGGACTGGGGCTCCACGAGAGTCCCGTCCGGAGGTGCACGATGACGAACGGCAGCTCCTCCGGCGGCAGCTACCGGTTCGTCCCCGTCGTCCGCCGCGGGTTCCGGCCGCAGACGAACGACTTCGCGCTGGACCAGCCCAGCGAGTCGGATCCGATCGAGGGACCCGTGAGCGTCGGGGTCGAGGTCGACGCCGCGGCGCGCTCGACCGACGACGGCTCGACGGGTGCCGCGACGGCCAGCAAACAGTTGCGGATGTACGGCCCCGGCGATGCCAGTGGCATCGACCACGAGCGGATCTCCAGGGTCGAGCCCGAGCCCCGCACCGCGGACTACCCGCAGAACTACTTCCCGATGGTGGAGTTCGACCGACCCGAGCTCCCGTGGGTCCTCAGCCCGGAGACGACGACCGACGACGACCAGACCCACGCACGCCTGCGCCCCTGGATCGCGCTGGTCGTCGTCGACCGGGACCACGAGGACGTCTCCTTCACCGGCGAGGGGCCCGGGGGGCTGCCGACGCTGGAGGCGCCCCCGGCGGAGCTGCCGCCGCCCGCCGAGACCTGGGCATGGGCCCACGCCCAGCTCCGCGAGCGCGACGGATCGACGAGCGGCGCGGACCTCGTCGACGCGGAACCCGACCGGTCGGTCTCGCGCCTCGTCTGTCCACGGAACCTCCAGCAGGGGACCACCTACACCGCCGCGATCGTCCCGACGTTCGAGCCGGGGCGACTGGCGGGGCTGGGGCGGGCGCCCTATCCCGACCTCGAGCGGTCGAGCGGTGGCGGGAACGGGAATAGCAACGGCAACGGCAGTACCAGCCAGAATGGAAACGGCAACGGGAACGGGAACGGAAATGGCAACGGCAACGGAAACGGCAATAGCGGGGGCAACGGCCAGCAGGGCCCAACGACCACGCCGATGGGCTTCGCCTGGCCGGCGAGCGGCGACGACACCGTCGAACTCCCGATCTACTACATGTGGGAGTTCACGGCCGGCGGCGAGTCCTTCGAGACGCTCGTCGATCGCCTGACGCCCGAGGCGCTCTCCGAGTACGGCATCGGCATCAGGACGGTCGACGCGAGCCATCCCGGCCCGGACCGGCTCGTCGCAGACGAGACGATCGACCAGACCGGCGCGCTGAAGTCCCCCTCGCTGACCCCGGAGGGCTACGGGCTGGAGTCCGAACTCGGGGAGATGATCGACCGGCAGGGCGAGCCCTGGGCCAGCGCCGACGTGCCGATCGTCGGCCCGCCGCTGTACGGTCAGTGGTACCCCGACGTCGAGGAGCTGGCCGATCCCTCGAGCGCGGACGGCGTCCAGTGGCTCCACGACCTCAACGTGGATCCCGCGACGCGGATCGCGGCCGGCCTCGGCGCCGAGACCGTCCGCGAGAACCAGGAACGCTACGTCGCCGAGGCCTGGGACCAGGCCGGGGAGCTCCGGGAGACCAACCGGCTGCTCCGGGAGGGCCAGTTCTCCCGGGCGGCGAGCAACCGCGTCTACGAGCGGGTCCGCGAGGAGGTCGGCGAGGACGGCCAGGCCAACCGGACGCGCCTGCTGCAGTTCACCCGGCCGATCCACAGGCAGGTGCCGGAAGTGGGCACCGGCGAGGCCACCCGCTCCCTGCAGTCCCAGCTCGGCGGCCTGGAGTTCACGGGATCCGTACTCTCGCCGGCCTACCGGCGGCTGACGTCGCCCGGCGGCGCCCTCGTCCGGAACGCCCGGTTCGACGTCGGGGGCGCGACCGGCGCGGCGTCGACGTCCTTCGCGACCGACTTCACCGAGGGCACGGTCCAGTTCCGCCTCGACGAGCAGCTGGAGGAGCGGATCGTCACGCTGGACGACGCTGCCTCGGCCCAGACGGGTGTTCAGGCCGTGGCAGTCGACTACACGGTGCAGCCGGTCAGCGACGGCGGCGAGGAGCCCGGCGACCTCCCCGAGGGCGTCGGCGAGCGTCCCGGAACGACGGCCGGCGAGCCGTCACTGCAGGAGCACGCACTGCGGACACAGCGGCTCGGTAGCTGGGCCCAGTCGATCTCGCAGGGACCCCTGGAACCGGCGGAGATCCGGACGGCGAGTCCCGAAGACCCCGAACGGTTCGTCCTTCGGACCGCGGACGCACAGCTCGAGAGCGGGATCAGCCACGCGGAGTCGGCGCTGGCGGAACTCGAGGCGCTCTCCCGACAGGCGGCCGCGGCAGGGCCGCGGCAGCCGGAAGCGGGTTCGGAGACGGCAGCGGAGCCGGGGGGTGCGGCCGATCGTTCGGAACCCGATTCGGCGGGCGTCGGCGAGGAACTCCCGCCCGACGCCGTCCCGCAGCCGACGGATCGTCGCCGTGGGCTCGGACCCGACGCGCTGGCACAGCTCGATGGCCTCCGGGCCGCCGATGCCGCGGCCGCGATGGGGGAGGTCGACGGGCTGGGAGCAGGCGGAATCGGTGAGGGCGTCGGTACCGGCGCTGGAGAGGGCGTGGGCACCGGAGCCGGTGTGGCCGGCGAGCCCACGGAAGCGCCTGGCGAGCCGACTGAAGCACCTGGCCAGCCCACCGAGGCGCCCGGCGAGCCTGCCGAGGAGGTCCAGCGCGTCCGTGATCGCGTGGCGTCCGTCGGCGCGACGACGTTCGGGCCGCTCGACCGATCGCTCGAGGGCGTCATGCGGGCCCATCCCGACGACGCGCCGCACGCGATCACGCAGGACAAAGAACGGGTAATGCGCGGCGTCGTCGAGGAGTACGAGCGGGCGCTCGACGCCTTCGACCGGATGCCGGCCCGCCAGCCGACGCCCGGGGAAATCGAGGGCCCGGGCGACGGCCGCGAAGGGCTTCCCGGGTCCCCGGAGGACATCGGGGGCGGCGACACCGGTCCCGTCGAGGGGCCCGTCGGGCCGGGACGCCCGCGGGACCCCGACCTCGGGATCGAGGACCAGGAGTTCATCGACGAGGCGGCGCTCCACATGGCAGCGGTCCTCGAGCGCCTGCGTCGCCTCCGCGAGGGCCTGGTCGGCGTCCCGGGCGGCGGTCTGGACGTCGGGGGCGACTACGAAGCGATCGAGCCTGAGCCCATCGAGCCAGTCTCCCCGGAGGAGACGATGTCGCTGATGGAGCTGCTCGACCCGGAGTACACCATCCCCGAGACGGTCTACGCGCGGCTGGACGCCGGTGGCGCCACGAGCGGGCGGGCCGTCAGCGACGGCGGCGGACTCACGGCCGCGATGCGCAACCGCGACGACCCCCTCGACCCCGTCTCGTGGTCGCCGTCGTTCCCGGACCCCACCTCGGAGGCGCTGGCGGACCTCTCCGAGGAGTACCTCATGCCGGGCGTCGAGGACGTCCCGCGGGACAGCATGGGCGCCGTCGCGACCAACCCCGAGTTCGTCGAGGCCTACCTCACCGGGCTCAACCACGAGTTCGCCCGCGAGCTGCTCTGGCGGCGGTTCCCCACGGACCGGCGGGGCACGCCGTTCCAGACCTTCTGGAACAAGATCTCGAGCCCGACGACCACCGAGGACGAGCGGCCGGACATCGACCCCATCGTCGACTGGGCGGACGACCAGTCCCTCGGGGGCAACATCGAGTCGCCGAATGTCGTCGTGCTCGTCCGCGGGGAGCTGCTCCGACAGTACCCCAACACGACCGTTTACATGGTCAAGGCGACCGAGGTCGACGGGACCCGCGTGCCGAAGCTCTCGGCGGTCGCGGAGGTCACCGAGGAGCGGGTCAGGCAGGCCAAATCGGACCCGAACGACGACCTCGAGGAGCGCGTGCGGTTCCCGAGCTTCCGGGGCACGGTCGATCCCGACGTGACCTTCCTCGGGTTCGACATCACGCCCAAGGAGGCCGTGGGGACGGTCGAGACGCCGACGGCCGACGCCGAGGACCCCGACGGCGAGACCGACGACCTCGGCTGGTTCGTCGTCTTCGAGGAGCCGATGGGCGAGACGCGCTTCGGCCTCGACGTCGACGAGGACGTCGACGGCTCGACCGCGCCGATCGGCGTCATGACCGGGGAGAAGGGAGCCCAGTCCTGGAGCGACGTCGTCGACGATCCGGCGACCGAGACGAAGATCACCGACGAGGGCGGCGAGCTGGCCTGGAACGGGCTGACCTGGGACCACCTCGTCGGCAGCGGTGGCGGCAATGGCGGAACCGGGAACGGCGGCAACGGGAACGACGGGAACGGCGACGGCTCCGCCCTGCCCACCTACGTCTCCGTCCGGGACAGCCAGCCGGGGAGCACCGAGGACCTGGAGGCGGCGACCTGGCGCGTGACGGATGCGAAGATCCAGGACTGGCCGGACCCAGTCAAGGCGGCGACGGCGAGCGCGGAGACCATGGCCGCGACGTGGGGCCGCAACAGCGCCCACATGGCCCGGATCACCTGGCAGCTCCCGATCCGGGTGCCCGTCCACGCGGACGTGCTACTGGACGCGGAGGCCGAGACCGACAACCACCCCGACCGATCATGAACGAGCACACGCGGCGCACCCACGAGGCGATCAGGCGATGAACAGCACGGTCTCGACGACGCGAGCCGACCTCCGGTCCGCCGAGGACGAGTACACCCGGGCGAGCGCGCTGGTCGACGACGCCACGGACTTCGCCGAGCAGCGCCGCCGCGGAGCCGGTGGGGACCCCACCGCGCTGGTCGATGCGATGGGTAGCTACCTCAATCCCGGTCCGGGCGCGGGGACGAGCGGAGTGGTCCAGCCAGCTCAGCGGCGCTCCCAGCTGGCCTTCCTCACCGACGACCACGTCGAGCACGGGAACGGGAAGAGCGACTTCTTCACGGTCGCACGGGCCACCGCGCCACAGGGCGGGGAGACCGTCGACGGGAAGACCGTGCGGACGCTGCTCACCGACCTCGAGGACTTCGTCGGCGGCTCCACGGACGCCGACGCCGTCGTGTCGACGCTCGAACCCCTCGCCAGCGGCGGGAACGCGCAGACCGCCGCCACCATCGCGGAGGTCACGAAGCTCCTTGCCCACGCCGCGCGGGGCTGGCGCGACGAGCTCGTCAGCGACCTCAACAACGACTTCCCCGAGGGCGAGCGGGAGGCGACGGCGCTGACCGGCAGCGAGACCGGTGAACTCCAGGCGTATCTCGACCGCGAGCACGAGCCGATCGACGACCTCGACGACGAGGCGATCGCCCTCCTGCCGATCCGCCTCGAGACCCGCTTCGTCGGAACAGACCGCGACGGCGTGGACGCGACCCAGCTCTGGATCCGCGTCTACCCCGACACCATCCACAACGACAGTCACGAGTCCCAGCTGACCGACCGCGAGGCCCGCCTCGGCCGCACGTACTGGGCCTACCTCTGGCTGGGCACCCACCGCACGATCGACGGGCTCGACCGGGCGTACTTCGAGGGGAACCTGCCCGACGACGCAGACCGACTCGTGGAGCTACTCGATGCCGTCGAGGCGGGGAGCTTCCCGACCGATCCGACCGAGCGAAAGGACGCGATCAAGGAGCGGGCCTGGAAGCAGCTGCTGGAGAGCCTCGGCCGGGAGCGTGCCGCGTACGTCGTCCACGAGACCAAGCCCGGGCAGTGGGAGGTGCTGGCGGACGAGGAGGCGGTTCTCGATCCGGTACCCGACGAGCAAAGCGGCTCCGGCGGGACGATGCAACCACTCTCGCTGCCGGCCCCGGCCCGCCGCCCGGCCTCCTGGACGCGGCCGCCCGTCGCGCGGCTCCTGCCCGACCGCTGGATCGCCTACGGCGTCTGGTCCCACGACGAGAAGGACCACACGGAGGTGTTCGTCGTCAAGAGCAACGCCGTCCGAGAGCCACTGCCGGTCGGCCCGGATCCCGAGTCGCTGGCGGTCGCAGAGCAGTACGGCGAGGGCGATCCGGCGGCCGCCGAGCCCAGCGAGGTCGGGGACGTCGGCTGGATCACGGACTTCGGCGCCGCCGAGCGCTACGGCATGGCGATGCGGATCACGGAGACCGACGTGTTCACCGGCGCGGACCGCGGCGGTCGGGTCAGCGAGGACGCGATCAAGCGCTCCACGAACGACCTCACCGACGGCACGGTGGAGCAACTGGTCGTCACCGGCGTGAAGGCGAGCATGGACCCCGACGAGACCAGCCGGCGGCTCCACGAACTCTTCGACGCCCATCACTACACCGAGGGCGTGGAGCTGGTGCGACAGGGGACGCCGACGAACAACGCCGACGTCACCTCCGGCTATCGGTCGGTGGACGATCCCCTCGAGAGCATGGCCGTCGAGTGCTCGACCCCGCTGCTGGAGCACGGCGACTACTCCGACGGCGACCGGCTGGCGCGGGCGCTGGGCATCGACCCCGCGGCGACCGGCCAGGGCGAGCACGTCTTCGCCCACGTCGAGAACGCCGACGAGACCGACGAACTCGACGCCTGGATGGCGAACTCCGCGCTCTGGCCGGCGACGATGGGCTACTACTACCAGAACATGCTCTATCCGATGGCTTCCGGGTCGAAGGCCAGCCTCCGCTACCAGCCCGGCAATCCCCGGGAACCCTGGATCGACGAAGGGCAGGGCTATCGGGAGTGGCACGCCGAGCGGATGGGCTGGTTCGACGCCTACCGACGCCACTTCCTCCAGTACGTGCGGGCCCAGGGACCCCTCCCGGCGTTCCGGACTGGCACCCAGCCCTACGGCGTCCTCCCCGTGACGCCGATGGCGGACGACCGCGAGTCGATCACTGCTCCGGACACGGACGAGGAGCGCAGCACCGGCGGCGGTGGCCAGCGCGTCGGCATCGGCGGCGGAACCGTCGGTGGTGGGACGATCGGCGGCGGCACCGTCGGCGGTGGTGGTATCCTCGGCGGGGTCGGGGGCGGAGAGGGGGACAGCGAGACGACGAGCGGGGGCGACGCGGACGCAGCGAGCTGGACGTACCAGGGCTGGCAACGCGAGGAGGCCGGCGGAGCCGACGCCGGCGACTCCATCGACGCGGCGACGGCCTGGGAGACCAGCTCTCCGGAGACGTTCCGGCGCACCGTCGCGCCGAGCGAGGCCCGCGGGACGATTCCCGACGAGGAGATCGCGGCGACCTACGAGCCCGAGGAGGCCGCCCGCACCTTCACGACCGCAGAGCTTGCCGAGCACTACGAACCGGCGGAGGCCGCACGGGTGCTCTCCGGGGACCAGCTGCGGACCCACTACGGGGAGGAGGAACTCGCGGCGGCCGACGTCGATCCGGACGCCGTCGACGGCGCCGGAGGTGAGCCGTAGATGTCCACCGACGGACCGGGCGTCGACGCGAAGGACGGCGAGCTGTACGAGGAACTCGATCGCTGGTGCAACCTCTTCAAGGCACCGTGGTACGAGGCCGCGACGCGGCCGGCGGACGCGAACGCACCGACAGTCCCGCGGGTGATGCACGCCGGCGAGGAGGACACGGACGGGGAGCTGGCCCAGGAGGACGACCGGCTGCCCCTCCAGGAGGTGCTCGCGACCAGCGCGACCGGGCTCGACTACCGCCTGATGCGCTATCTCACGACGGACCGGACGCTTGCAGATCTCGCGGAGGTCGACACGACCGGCTACAAGCGCGCACCGACCGACGAGAACTTCTCGTTCAACCCCGGCGTCGTGACGGACTTCCCACAGCGCACCCGGCTCGAGGACCTCGTCGAGGGCGACGCCGCAACCGTCGAGGACACCCTCGAACGCACGATGAAGAACTTCCGGATCGTCGAGATGGAGTACGCCGGCGGGAGCTTCCAGGAGCCGGAGCCGCCCTTCGAGGAGTCGAACCTCGGGACCGACCGGTCGAAATTCCGGAACGACCAGTACCAGGCGTTCGACCGGGCGCTCGGCCAGCTCACGCGAGGGCGGAGCCGTTTTGGAGCCGACGAGCACGCGGACCTCGACGTCCGGATCGGGACGCTCGTCCCCCAGGACCTGAACACGGTCGACGCGTCGGGAATGGGGCTCCCGCTCGTCGACGACCGGATCGACGACGCCATCGCTGCGATCGCGAACGCCGACTACGAGACGCTGCGGAAGGCCGGCAACCGGCTCCGCCTCGAGGACGACGGCTCGGTCTCGAACTCCTTCAAGAAACCGTACTACGAGACGGTCGGCGGCGAGGCCTGGCGCGGGAACCGCAGCCCGGACGAGTCCGAGGCGCTGTTCACCGACGACGCGACCGTCGACAACGTCGGCGACGACGCCTACACCGTCTACGCCGAGGACGCGAACGACGACGCCTACTTCTGTCGCTTCCAGCCGGAGCCGACGCTCCACGTCAACCCCCGGATCGCCGGCGTCCGGGCACTCCCGGACCATCCCGGTATGGGCGACGTCCCCGAGCACATCCCCGTCTGGGCCGTCTACGAGATGAAAGAGCGCATCGCTCGCGCGGAGAAGCTGGAGGCCCTCCACGAGCTGGGGACGGATTCCACGTACGGCGGGAACCCCGGCGTGATGACCTCGCTGCTCCAGCACCTGCTTCGCTTTGGCAGGCTCCGGACCGAGCACACGGCCGCGGCCCGCGAGCTGCTCCTTCGCGGCGAACTCAGCGCGAATCCGGGGCTCGACTTCGAGTACGACACCGATCACAAGCGATACTTCCTCACGACCCACCGCGCACTCCTGAACGACCCCGAGGGCCACACGAAGCTCTGGGGACGCATCGAGGGGACGGGGGTCGAGTCGATCCAGCCCACCATCGACACGCCGCTGGACGTCGGGAGCGTCGTCCAGCAGCTCGACGATCCGCGTCACGCGCAGTTCCTGGCGAGCCTCGAGTACCTCCGGGGCCTCGAGCCCGACGAGCTCGAACGGCTGCTCCAGCAGACGCTCGACCTCTCGAGTCACCGGCTGGACGCGTGGTGGACCTCGATCGCGACGCGACGGCTGGCCGAGCACCGCCACGGGCAGGACAACTGGTACGTGCTGGACCCCGCGCCGGACCACCAGTGGTACGGGTCGACGCCGTACCTTCCGCCGTCGGCGGACGCCCCCACCGTGCCCGAGGAGTACGGCGAGGACGTCACGCGCCGTGAGGCTGCCGGCAAGCGGGTCAATCCCCGCAAGCTCGCCCAGACGGAGGAGACGCGGTCGATCCAGACGGTCATCGACACCATGCAGGCGATGAACACCGAGTTCCAGCGGGCTGCCGACTCCCCCCAGCACGGAGACTTCGACGACTCGGTCGCGGACACGTTCCAGCAGCGTCACGACGAGTGGGTCGCGCCAGCGAACGTGACCGAGGACGCGCGGCGCCAGGAGCTAGATTACCTCACGAAATCGCTGCTCGAGGATCCCTCGGGCAGCGGCACCACCGACTTCTTCTCCCGGGCGTACACGTACCTCGACAACCAGGACTTCCGGGAGGTCGAGCTGGGCAGCAGCGGCCACAACGAGATCGAGGACTACGTCCAGGAACTGGAGACCTACGTGAAACAGGGCTCGGAGCCCCTGAACGACGACATCTGGGCGGAGACGCCCGACGACCGGATGGACGACCTCTTCGCCGGGCAGTTCGGCGCCAGCAGCTTCGAGGACTTCGTCCACCACTTCGTCCAGGTCTTCACGTTCGCCAAGACCGCCGCGGCAGCAGAGGCCGCCAACCAGTCCGACGAGGAGCCCGAGACCTACGAGGATCACCAGCCGGTGTCGCCGCCCAGCCTCCCCAGGACCAACGACAGCGGCATCTACGTCGGCGCGTGGGGCTACGTCGAGAACCTCCAGGCCGATCCCGGCCTCGACGACCCCGGCGAGTACGTCCACGCGCCCTCGATGCAGCAGGCGACGACGGCCGCCATCCTCCGGGGCGGCCACGAGGCGTTCCGCGCGGAGAAGGACAGCCACACCGGCGCTATCGACCTGACCGCCGACCGCGTCCAGATCACCCGACAGCTCGTCGACGGCGTCCGCGAGGGGCAGTCCCTGGGGGCGCTGCTGGGCTATCGCTTCGAGCGGGCGCTGCACGCCGTCGAGCGCCAGGAGTACATCCACGAGTTCCGCGAGGGCTTCCCGAGCCTCACGGGGACGCTCGGCGGCGAGGACGGCTCCGAGGCCGCGGCCCGGAGCGACGTGGTCGACGGGTACGCCCTCTACCGGGCACTGGACTACGACGGCGAGACCATCGCGGCCGGCGAGGACTACCCCTCCAGTGGCGTCCCGGCGCCCGACAGCGACAGCGGCGTCGAGCGGGCGCTGGTGTACCTTCTCGAGGTCGTCGACGCGCTGAAGGACCTGCTCACCGCGGAGAGCGTCCACCAGTTCGCCCAGGGCAACTACTCTCGGTCCAAGGCCTCCCTCGAGGCGATGGCCGCCGGCGACGCCATCCCGGAGCCGGAGGTCGTCGAGACCCCGCGGACGGAGACGGGGTTCACCCATCGCCTGCGGGTCGCGTTCGGCGACGCGAGCGCGAACACGCCCCAGGCGGCGGGCACGCCCGACGAGTGGCGGCCGGGAACGCGCCTGACCCACCCGACGCTCCCAGGTGTCGGCGACGCGCCCGAGGTGCCCGAACCGACGCGGGACGGCGCCGCGGACGGCTATCCGCTGCAGGTCCGGAACCGCGCCGAACCGAACCTGGATAGCTGGATCGGCGATCTCCTCCCGGATCCAGCGACCGTCGGGTTCGAGGCCGACTTCGAGTGGGCCGAGGACCGTTCCTTCGCGGCGGGGATGTTCACCACGCCGACGGAGGACGGCCGCGTCTCGGTCGATGACGTCGGCTTCGAGCCGGACGTCGTCGTGTTCACCGCGGCGACGCCGGTCGCGTCGACGGGTCGCGGTGGGTCCGGCGCTGGCGCGGGGGACGGGGGCGGATCGAGTGCGGACAGCGGATCGGACAGCGGCGACGGGCAAGCCCAGGATCGCTACGGCTGGACCCACGGCGTCCTCCAGCGGACGCCCGACGACGACCTCGACCAGCACTCCGTCGGGACCGGGGCGCGACTCGGCGACGCGGACACCGCCGGCACCGTCGACGACGGGCGCGCGCTCCACGTCGACGTCCCGACCCCCGGCACGAGTGGCGGCACCGACGCGATCACAGGGACCGTCGTCGAAACGACCGAGGACGGGTTCGCCCTCGAGGTTGCCAACGAGACCGACGGCCACGTCGTCGCGGTCCAGTACCGTGCGTACGCATCCGGCGACCGGACGACGGTCTCGGCCGGCACGCTGCTCACCCCGGCCTCCGCGACCGTCGAGTCCTACGACCTCGGCGTCGACGCGGACCACGTCGCCCTCACGACGACGGGCGTCGTCGAGACGACCGGGCTGAGCGACGGTGCGAGCGAGTCGGACGCGGTGACCGGAGCCGCCGGCCTCTGCCACGGCGAGGTCGTCGACGACGGGAGCCTCGACCAGCGCGCCGTCGCGCTGTCGCGGGATCCCGCGACGGATGGCGGACCGACCGTCGCGACCCACGGCGGGGCGGCGCTGCACCTGCCAAACGAGATCGAGGCCACCGCCACGGGGCTGGACTCGACCCTCGACCTCGATTTCGCCAGCGTCCCCAGCGGGGAGCGGCGCGTGCTCAGCTACGTCGCCGTCGCCACCGCCGACGGCGAGTCGCCGCCGAAGCTCGGCGTCGCCGACGCGGGGCGGACAGCGCTCGCCACGAGCGGCGAGGAGTTCTCCCCCGCCTGCGTCGAGTTCCTCGCGCTTCCAGCGCCACAGGGTGGGATGGGGAGCGGTGGCACCACCGAGACCCTCGCCGCCGGTGGCTGGTCCCACGGCGTCGTGACGGAGACTGGCCGCCAGCGCGTGCTCTCGGCGAGTACCGACGGAGCGGTCCGGGGCGAGGGCGCGGTGGACGCCGTCGCGATCGGGACCGTCCCCGACGGCAATGGCGGGACGACCGAGGTGCGAGCGAGCGTCGACGGCATCGACGACACCGGGTTCAGTCTCGATTTCGACGGGGCCGCCGAGGACCTCCTCGTGCTCTACCGGGCGTGGCCCTCGGCGCCGCGGGAGCGCGAGCACAAGGTCCCGGCCCGCGGGACGCTCGCCGACCTCGCACTCTCGCCGACGGACGCCCTGACGTTCCCGAAAGCCGAGGAGGAGGGCGGCCAGACGGCCCTGGAGCAGCGGATCGCCTACGCGCTCCGGCGCGACCGATCGGCGGCGATCCCCGACGCGGCCACCCCACACGCACCGATCCCGGACGACGCCACGGTGGATCTGCAGCTGCGGGACGCCGGCGACGGCGACATGAGTCTCGCCGAACTCCTCGAACTCCTGCGGGCGATCAGGGAGACTGTCGAGGAGGGCAGACCCGCGGAGGCCGACGACGTGGTGCCGCCGGCGGAGCGCGGTGGCACGGGCTACGACCAGGGGACCTACGACGCATTGAGCAGGCGGGCGGAG
>Ga0207756_100055_pt1 | contig 143608 bp, 128 predicted proteins | sample A23M1SouthBayCA_FD_187748 | JGI IMG/M metagenome (GOLD analysis project Ga0207756, IMG submission 187748) | Aerobic enrichment media microbial communities from Eden Landing Ponds, California, USA - A23 M1 (3) (SPAdes) | ecosystem: Environmental > Aquatic > Marine > Unclassified | place... | reverse complement strand
CCATTTAAAGCGGTACGCGAGCTGGGTTCAGAACGTCGTGAGACAGTTCGGTCCCTATCTGCTGTGGGCGTTGGAATGTTGCGGAGAGCTGCTCCTAGTACGAGAGGACCGGAGTGGACGCACCGCTCGTGGACCTGTTGTCCTGCCAAGGGCACCGCAGGGTAGCGATGTGCGGAAGTGATAAGCCGCTGAAAGCATCTAAGCGCGAAGCACGCTCCAAGATAAACATTCCCTTTACAGCCTTCTGGAAGACGACCAGATCGATAGGCGGCAGGTGTACGCGTGGCAACACGTTTAGCCGAGCCGTACTAATAAGGCTACCGGCTTCAACTTATATGGCTTGCACGACCCGCCGGTCGGGCAGGTCTCCTTAACCCCCTCTCAGCTATCACTCCGTCAAAGACTATTTTTATGTTATTGACATACTGACATTGACCACGAATCTCAGAGCAGGCGGGTCATGCGCCGGGGCTCCACCCGTTCCCATCCCGAACACGGCCGTGACACCCGGCAGCGCCGATGGTACTGCCTTACCGGCGGGAGCGTAGGTCCCCGACTGCTCGTTGTTTGCCACGGCCCTTTACGCCCCCCGCGTAAAGGGCCTTTTTTGTTGGTTTATACGCTGAAAACCTGCCTGATTGTTTTCACCATGGAATTTAATTCGGTATATTTACAAATTGAAAAGCGTGTCCAATAACTGTCGGTTATGAACCGTCCAGTAATTAAACTGATATATGGTTATGAATTTTTCTGATTTTATAAATCAATACAAAAATAAACTGCATAGTTTATTTAATGTTGAAGATGATATTGATCAATTAAGCTTGACTCGGGGGTTGCCGGATGAGATTTTTGATGAGGTAATGGAATGTAAACCCCTGAGTGTTTTTATCCCGGAAGAATACGGCGGCCGTGGTGCTAAAACTCATGAGGCCCTTTCGATGCTGGAAGCCAGCTCCTATGAGTCTTTACCCCTATCTTTAATGATGGGAATTAATGGTGCTCTGTTCCTTCAGCCGGTAGCAAATTACGGAAATGAAGAAGTTAAGCAACCCATCTTTGATCGGTTTCTGCATGAGAATAATATGGGTGGATTGATGATCACCGAACCTGATTTTGGGTCGGATGCCTTACGAATGGAAACCTCCTACAAGAAGGAAAAAACAGAGGAAGGACAGGTGTATAAGGTTTCCGGAACTAAACATTGGGCCGGATTGACCGGTGCTGCTGATTTTTGGTTGATTACTGCCAGGAAAACCAACAACAATGGTGATCTGGGGCGTGATATCGGTTTCTTTATTCATGACAGCCGACGCGGTGGTATCGAAGTTGAGGAGTATTATAAAAATCTAGGATTGTATATGCTTCCGTACGGACGAAATAAAATTGATATTACCGTTCCGGAATCATATAAATTGCAGCCTAAGTCCATTGGTATCAAAATGATGCTCGATGTATTGCATCGTAGTCGTCTGCAGTTCCCCGGTATGGGCATTGGTTTCCTGAAGCGCATGATGGAAGAAGCTATAAACCATTGCAAAGAACGGTATGTGGGTGGACAATCTCTGTTCAACTATGGACAGGTAAAAAAGCGTTTAACCCGCCTGCAGTCTTCGTTTACGATATGCTCAGCTATGTGTGCCTATACCAGTGAAAATGTGCCGTTAGGCAAAGATGTATCCAACATGGATTTGACGGCCAATGCTATCAAAACCTATACAACTGATCTCATGCAACAAGCCGCACAGTCACTGTTACAGTTGACAGGTGCGAAGGGATATCGCCTGGATCATATTGCCGGACGTGCACTTATTGACAGCCGTCCATTCCAGATTTTTGAAGGATCTAATGATATATTGTATCAGCAGATTTCAGAGTCTGTTTTAAAAAGCATGAGAAAGCTGAAGTTAAAGAATCTGCATGATTTCTTGAGCGATTATAAACTCACCGAACGTGCATCGGATTATTTCTCCGAAATTCTAGATTTCAAAATTGATCATAAGCTAGCTCAAGATCGATTGGTTGAACTGGGACGAATCCTTAGTCGGGTAATTTCGCTGGAATTTACCTTACGTCTCGGAGACAAGGGGTTTAATCAGCAGCTGATAACCAATACTGTTAACATGTTGCGTACGGATGTTGAACGGATGGTCACTACCTTCGTCAATAAGAAGTCCCCGGACGTTGTTGAAGATTACGAAGAGTCTAGTTCCTGGTTTGATGCCGTTACTCCCAAATTTGCACATTCTTCTTAGGAGTTTGGATAACTTGGTGGTCTGATGCGCAAAGTAGTTGTACTAACCGGAGCAGGCATGAGTGCCGATAGCGGTCTGAATACCTTCCGGGATTCGGACGGACTCTGGGAAGGGCATGACGTCCGTGAAGTCGCCACCCCAGGTGCTTGGGAGCGAGATCGCGAACTGGTTCTTAATTTTTATAATGAACGCAGAAAGCAGGCACAGGATGCCGACCCCAACGCCGGCCATAAAGCTCTTGCCCGTCTCGAAAGCCAATATGATGTAACCATCATCACTCAGAATGTTGATAACTTGCATGAAAGGGCCGGTTCAACAGAGGTTATCCATCTCCACGGGGAGTTATCAAAAGTACGCAGTGAAGATGACCCTTCACTTATTTATGATATTGGAGGAGATACCATTGAACTGGGGGATACGGCCGACGACGGAGCACAACTGCGCCCCCATGTAGTGTGGTTTGGTGAGGCGGTTCCTAATATGGAAAAAGCTACCCAAATTTTACCGCAAGCTGATATCCTGTTGGTGATTGGAACCTCATTAGTGGTTTATCCAGCGGCAGGATTAGTCGATTTTGCTCCTTCGGGCATACCTAAATATGTGATTGATCCACAAGCCCCCGACCTGCATAATTATTCTGAATGGGAACACATTAAGGAACGGGCAGCGGTTGGAACGCCCACGCTGGTAGAGCAATTATTAGATAATTAGAAGTATAATATTTGTTAAAGCATATGACTTGTTATGGCTGAACATAAAGCGAGTGAAGAAGAGAAAGAAGTACTTGAAAAATATTTACTGCAGTTTTTAAATATTGAAAAGCGATTTCCTCTGTTACCCGGTAAAGACAATGAGGATGCGATCGCCGGTCTTTTTGGAATAGAAACAGAAGAGTTGCGCAAATTACGAGGTAGATTTGCCTCCAATGCTAAACAGGCAGCTATAGAACTTCTCGAAGACGGGGAAGTAGCCGAGTGGATTGAGTCACTGCCATTCGAACGCGGTGATACTATTGTCGCTCTAGGAGATTCTATCACAGATGACCTGCAGGGATGGTTTCCTATTCTTCAGCATGTCCTTGAAATTGGCCTGGAAGACCCCGACTTCACATTTGTCAACAGCGGTGTCTCTTACGATACATCAACGGATGCCTTGAAACGATTGAACCGCGATGTTTTGGATCACGAACCGGATTGGGTGATTGTAGCACTGGGTACTTTTGATGCCCAGCGACTGCACGTCGCTCCGGATCGGCCGTTGGTCTCGTTGGCAGACTATTGGGAGAATCTCAATACTATCGAGGCCAATGTAAATGAAGTGACCGATAATCCACTTATATGGATGACGCCGCCTCCCGTTATTACCGAAATGCTTCAACAGATTCGTCTGTTTAATTTCGATCTGTATGAAGAAGATTTGAGCAGCCGACGGGAAATTCTCACGGGTAAAAAGGGATATATTATTGATCCGTTAGGTGAGCGTATGCATGATGAAGATGATGAACCGCAACCCGGAAATTCAGATAAGGATGAAGAAGGTGAAGAGGAGGGAGCCAGTGATGAATATCAGGGTCCTTCAGCGTGGAATTATCTGAGTGACGGATTACATCCCTCGCTATCGGGGCATACCAAAACGGTCAAAGAATTAATTCGTTTTCTGGCGCTTGCAAAAGATTCGGAGGAAGGTGCCAGCTTTGAGCCTCCCGAAGACTACGAAGGCACCGAAGAAGAGGGGAGTTGATCCCGCATCGTTTAAAGCTCTACTTTTACATTAAATACATTCAGGCTGGGAGAATAAGTTGTGATAAGGGAATTGCTGGAAAGCTTTTTCTGGGCGATTAATCCAGGGCTCAGCATCCCCAGTTGCAGTGATTGAGAGGCATTGCTGTATGTGAGAAGTCCATCTACTGCCGGACTTGATGACAAGGCCGTCTGTTGTGAGAAGTCAGGCCCTTCGGCCAGGACAAAAGCGTCAACAATTCCGAAACCAAAGCCTACCCAGGCACCGGCACCTGCTCCGTATTGCAGGGCCTTGTCAATCGGTTCCTGGGCAATCAAGGAAATGGAAGAAGCGATAATTGCGCCACCTGCTGCCCCATAAAAAGTATCGAACAGCAACAGTATGGAGGTATTGGTGCCATCGTTAAAAGTACCTGAAATATAAAACTGCTGGCCTTTATTGACACGTGAGATATCATAAATACCCATGCCGATACCGTACAAGGTTCCCGCTCCCAGACCAACGCGCACCGGTTCAAATTCACTACTGTTTTGCAAGGCCATCGTTGCTCCACCCAGTATCACTCCGTTCATTGCTCCATTGAGGGTGTTGCCGGCTACCAATTCGATGGATTGAGCCTGGGTGGGCGCATAGGATAGCCCGGTCAGAATGATAATAGCCAGAATTACTTGCAGATGTTTTTTCACGGTACTCTTGTCAGTTTAAATTTAGTGCTAAAGGTAGAAAATATCGGTTAGGAATCCCACCCGATTAAACTACTCGGGATCTTCAAGAGCTACGGGCAGAATTTTTCCGTTATAGAATTTGTAACCGGTCAAGGCAAACTCTGCTATGTATTCTCCCATCTCTTCAGGAGCGACCGGGGCTTCAATGCCTGGAAAAGCTTCTTCCAGCATGTCGGTTTGCACGGCCCCGAGGCATAAGGCATTGGCTTTGATCTGTTGTTCAGAAAGTTCAACAGCCAGGCATTCGGTCAATATGCTTAATCCACCTTTGGCGACGCTGTAAGACGAAAGTCCCGGGAATTTTGCACTTCCCTGAAAACCACCCATACTGCTGATATTTACAATATGAGCTTCCTCGCTAAAAAACGGCAGTAGCTGGCGGGTGATGGCTACGGCGCTGATAATATTACTTTCCAGCTGGGAGCGCCAGTCATCCAGAGTGAGTTCGCTAAATGGTTTGTTGATTAGAGCACCGGCATTATTTATCAGCACATCAATGCCAATTCCTTCTGTTTCTGCATACTGCGCAATCACATTGATTTCTTCCTCATCGGTCAAATCGGCAGGAATGGCAGTAATATGTTCGGGATAGCGTCCGGAAAGCTGCTGCAGTGGTTTTTCGGAACGGGCTACGGCAATTACCTTATGGTTTCTGTCAGCCAGATTTTTACAAATCTCTTTTCCTATTCCACGGCTGGCACCGGTAACAATGGCATGTTTTGTCATATCTTAACGTCATTTTTCAATGAAAGTACAAAGTGAAGTTGAGCACTACAACGATAATTACTATCCAAAAGTTTTACGTTCATTTCGTTGTTAAAATGAGCTAATTTGGGCATATTTAAGTCCATAATTTTTGATTTTTTGCTAACGATTTAAGCTAGTCAACAGTAGTATATGGCTGATTCAGAACGACGCCCACTGGTTCCTAATAATATCGAGAATCTCTCCCCTTATGTAGCGGGCAAAACCATTTCGGAGGTTGAAAAAAACTACGATCCACCTCAAATTTCTAAGCTTGCGTCTAATGAAAACCGTCTGGGATGCAGCGCTAACGTACAAAACGAGGTAATCAAAGCCATGCAGGAGATCCAGGATTACCCAGATCCCGTAGCTTTACACTTGCGAGAGGTTCTGGCGGATCTCAATAATGTCAATACTGAAAATATTCTAGTTGCCGCAGGATCGGAGAGTGTGATTGCTATTCTATGCCGCACTTTTTTTCTGAATAACGAGAAAGCAATTACAGCCGACGCCACATTCGTCGGCTTTTTTGTTCAGGCCAATATTCGGGGTATCTCATTAGAGAAAATACCGGTTACCGACGATTATCGGTTTGATTTGGAAGCCATGGCCGAGGCTATTGACGAGCAGACGAAAATGATCTACATCGCCAATCCCAATAATCCCACGGGCACCTATATTACCAAGTCGGAATTCGAAGGCTTTATGCGCAAAGTTCCCGACGATGTACTGGTAATCATGGACGAAGCCTACTTTGAATATGCCCGTGAGGTCTCTGATTATCCGCATTCCATCGACTACGATTATGACAATGTGATAACGCTGCGAACATTTTCTAAAGCTTATGGGCTCGCGGGATTTCGAATTGGTTACGCCATAGCTTCCGAGGAACTTATTACGCAGATGATGAAAACAAAATTGACTTTTGAACCTACCACTCCGGCCCAAGCGGCAGCTTTAGCCGCACTCGGGGATCAGCGTTTTTTGAAGAAAACAAAAGACGTAGTGGAAGAAGGCAAAAAAAGACTCTACCAATTTTTTGAAAAAAATGACGTGGCCTACGTCCCTTCCATATCCAATTCGGTGATGATGGTTCTGCCCAGCGAGCAGCAAGCAAAAGAATTCACCCAGGCGATGTTGGAACAGGGAGTTATTTTAAGGCGCGTGAATGCTTTTGGACTCCCTAACTGTGTTCGGATTACCATCGGTCGAAAAAAAGAGATGATGCATTTTGAGCACAGTTTTGACAAGGTGATGAATACACAAGAATATTAATAAGTACTGACTTGAGATTTATGCCTACTAACAAGCAAGTAGAATCGGAACTGCCGCAGACCGTATCAACGGTGGATTGGACCCGCCTAGCAAAACTGATGCTTTCTTCGCGGGCTATAGATGATAAAGAAGAGAATGAACTGGTTCCGAATAAGGACGTTCTGTACCAGTTTTCAGCACGCGGACATGAACTTGGACAAATTTTGCTGGGGTTACAGTTGACGAATAAGCATGATGCTGCCAGTGCGTATTATCGGTCCCGGCCGTTGATGCTTTCGCTGGGGCTAAGTTTGGAAGATGCTATGGCCGCACCCATGGGCAAGTCGGGCGGATACAGTGACGGCCGCGATATCGGCGTGGTCTGTAACAAGCCAGGACTTGACGGTCCTACCGTGCTGCCGATGGCCGGGGATGTAGGTTCTCAGTATACACCCGCTATCGGCTGGGCCCAGGGAATACAATATCATTTGGAAACCCTTGGGGAAGAAGAATATCAAGATGCCATCTCGGTTGTTCTGGGGGGGGATGGTTCGGTGGCTACGAATGGATTCTGGTCAGCACTGACTATTGCGACCACGCAGGATCTGCCTATCCTTTTTTACATTGAAGACAATAACTACGGAATTTCGGTTCCCAGCCATTTTCAAACGCCCGGGGGCAATATTGCGAAGAACCTGTATTCTTTTAAAAACATACGCATTTTCGATGGTGATGGAACCGATCCGGTAGAAACGGCCGATTTAGTTGATCAATCGGTAAACTATGTACGGGATCGGAAGGGGCCGGCTCTTATTCATTTAACTATGCCCCGACTGAACGGTCATTCCTACCAGGATAACCAGGCCTATAAGCCCGAGGATCTGTTGGAAGAAGAACAGCAAAATGATCCGCTTCAAGCGGTACGTTCTTTTCTTGTTCCGGATACTTTATCGGAAGCTGACTGGTCGGATCTTGAGGAAGAGGCCGATCAGGAGATTGAAGAAGCCAGCCAGGCTGCGCTCTCACGTCCTGAACCGGATACCAAAGAAACGACTCGCTATGCATTTGCTGAAACCAACGAAGACGGTACGGCTGATCTTCAGTTGATTGGTGGACTTGCTCCTTCGGGCCATAGTTTTCCGGAAAGTTCGGAATCACCCAAGCCCGACAAACCGCGGATAAATATTGTGGAAGCTATTCGCAAAACGCTGGATTACGAACTGGAAACCAATCCCAAACTAGTAGTATTTGGCGAGGATGTTGGTGCCAAGGGGGGCGTTCATGCGGCCACTATGGGCTTGCAAACTGCCCACGGAGAAGATCGTGTGTTTGATACGAGCCTTTCCGAGGAGGGCATTATCGGTCGCGCAGTAGGATTGGCCTACTCGGGACTAATGCCGGTAGCTGAGATCCAGTTTCGTAAATATGCCGATCCGGCAACTGAGCAGCTCAACAATTGTGGAACTATTCGATGGCGTACAGCCAACAGATTTGCCGCTCCGATCGTCGTGCGTATGCCCGGCGGATTTGCGAAATGCGGAGATCCATGGCATAGTTTGTGTAACGAAGTATTTTTTGCTCATGCCGTGGGTTGGCAGCTGGCGATGCCTTGCAATGCCCAGGATGCCGTAGGACTACTTCGAACGGCTATGAGAAGTAATAATCCCACTATTTTCTTTGAACATCGTAACCTGTTGGATGCCAAATACGCCCGCAAGCCTTATCCGGGAGATGAGTTTGTCGTGCCGTTTGGTAAAGCCAAGAAGCTGCAGGAGGGCAAGGATCTGACCATCGTAACCTGGGGTGCCATGTGCGAGCAGTCTGAGAAAGCTATAGACGAAATGTCGGTTGAGGCCGATATCCTGGACTTGCGTACGCTGATGCCCTGGGATAAAGAGGCGGTGCTGGAATCGGTACGAAAAACCAACCGCTGCCTGATTGTTCATGAGGATACCCAGACGGCCGGCTTCGGTGCTGAGATCAGTGCTATTCTTTCCCAGGAAGCCTTCACCTTTTTGGATGCGCCCATTGAGCGGCTTACCATGCCCGATATCCCGGTACCCTACAATGTAGGCCTTATGGATGCCGTACTGCCGAATGTGGAAAAAATTCAGAAAAAAGTTGAAACATTAGTGACTTTCTAGTCTCTTGCCGATGTGAAAAACCGGGCTATATAAATCTAATGTTTTAGGGATGGTATAGGTCTAAGCCTTGACGGGACTTTCAGTCCTCAGGCATGGATACCGATTATATCTGCCGATAAGAAGACATTCAGCGTAATCCGAATAAAATTTTAGCTTATTTTTTTGTTACTTGCGGTATACCCATTTTGCACTGATATCCTGATTATCGACTGCCCAACCCGTCAATATCATTTACAAGTACAAGCTGATTTCTCTTTGTTATGAAATTGAGCACCAAACTAATTTTAAGTTTTTCATTGGTTATTATTCTGGTTGGGGGGATTGGATTTACCTTTTCGTATATCAACGGATCGGTAAAAGACCAGGTGACAACCGAGAGCCAACAGGCGATAGAAGAGATCGAACTGGCCGGGGAGATGGGGCTGCAATTGTATCACAGTCTCACCCGAACGCAATATCTTATCGAAGATCAGTATCGGCAGAGTTTATCTTCGAACTTCGATCGGGGGAACTTGTCCAATGAAGTGGTAATCAAACAGATCAACGAGTCGCTTGAAAACTTCCGGAAAAGCATTGAAGATGAGAAAAAGCTTATTCGCAAGGATCATCCCTCATTTTTTGATAGTTCTGAGGATTCTGCTAACGTAAAGCAGCTGCTGAATCAGCTGGAAAAAAAGTTTGGCATCTACTCCTCGCTTGTTAAACAATTGCAGGAACTAAGTCTGGAGAGTTACGCGGATGGCAAAGAGTTTTTTACTGTTACGGTAGAGCCATACTTTCGCACTAACTTGCTGCCGCTCATTGAACGTACGCGCAAGACCATACAGCAGAATCACGAAGATAAAATTGCGGGACTTAACGGGCACCTTGCTCGTATTGGCAATATCATCGGTATTGCCACAATATTTGCACTGCTTATTGCCATAGGCCTTGGCTTTTTCCTGTATCGATCGATAGCAAATCCGCTGGATAAATTAGCCCATGCAGCGGAAAATGTGGCCCGTGGCAATCTCGACGATCGAATTGAATATGACCAGGACGATGAGATGGGACGGTTAAGTAAAACCTTTAACCGCATGGCCGAAAGCCTAAGCCAGACCACGGTTTCCCGGGATTATGTGGATAGTATTATCGAATCGATGGCTGATCTACTCGTCGTGACAGACAGTGATCTTAAAATTACCCGCGTAAACTCTGCCGGCCTGTCGATGCTTGGTATGTCGGAGAACGAGCTAGTGGGCAAAGAGTTAGATACGATATTTAAGACAGATTTGGGAACGGTGCTGAATAATCAGCACAATAGTTCATCCCAAAAGATAACCAGCAAAAATGCGGTACTTACCCTTAATGACGGGGAGGAGATGCCTGTGAGTGTTTCGAAAGGGGTGCTGGAAGGAAGGGATGGCACCGTTGAAGGTTCGGTAATTGTCGCTTCGGACATTACTTCCGAAAAAGAAGCGCAGGCAAAAATTACCCAGTCCCTGAAGGAAAAAGAGGTGCTACTGGCCGAGATTCACCATCGTGTTAAAAATAATTTGGCAGTGATTTCCGGGTTGCTTCAGATGCAGATTTGGGAAGCCGAAAATGAGTTTGCCGCCAATGCTTTGCAACAGAGTCAACTGCGGGTTCGAAGCATTGCGCTGGTCCATGAGAAACTGTATCAATCCGATAGCCTCTCCTATATTGAATTTGATACTTATATTCGCGATTTGCTGGAGGCTATTCAGGATACCTACCTGCATGGCGAATCTAAAATACAGGTCAATACCGAGCTTGAGAAAATAGTTGTAAATATTAACCAGGCAATTCCCTGTTCACTGTTAATTAATGAGCTGGTTGTCAATTCATTTAAGCATGCCTTTAATGAGGAAGAAAAAGGGGTTATTACCATTACAATGAAAAAGCTGGACGATCAGGTAATGCTCCGGGTGAAGGATGACGGTAAAGGGATGGATATGGAAGAACAGGAATCTCATTCAATGGGAATGTCACTCATCGAAACGCTTACCAAACAACTGGATGGAACTTTAACATTGCAAAGTGAGGATGGACTGTCGGTAGAAGTACAGTTTGCCGCTGAAGAAGTCATGCAAAACTAAAGTTCGTTAAGCAGAGGTGCCGGCCGAATCCGATACTGGGAGGATTATGCCCGATGGATATGAAATATAAATTTACTGCACTAGTTATAGCCTTAATGGCAATGCCACTTTTATGTGTTGCTCAGCGCTATAACTTTAAGATCTACTCGGTGAATCAAGGGTTACCACACGCCCAGGTTCATGATGTTTATCAGACAAGTGACGGCTATATCTGGATAGCTACAAATGGCGGGGGGCTAAGCCGGTTCGATGGCAAAAATTTTAATACATATACCAGTCGTGATGGACTCCCCAGCGATGTGGTGAATAAATTATTTGAGGATTCTAAAGGCAATTTATGGATAGCCGGCAATCCGGGAGGTGTGGTTACTTTCGAAGGAGACAGCCTGGTGAATCCTTTCCGGGATGATTCCCTTTCGAAATATGAGGTTTGGCAAATTAAGGAGTTTAGCCCGGGTGAGCTGTGGTTTGGTACTTACCAGGGTGGAATTTTTATTCGGAAAGACAGCACCTTTCAGCGTCTGAATATCGGAGACGGACTCATCAGTAATGATATTTGGGATTTTGCCAAAGGACCGGATGGACTGGTATGGGTGGCCACTGAAAAGGGCCTTTCGGTTTTGCAGAACGGCAAGCCTGTGGAACAGTATACCACCGATGATGGATTGAGCGGAAACCGGGTTTATAAGATTGAGCAGGGGCCGGAAGGGACGCTGTGGTTTGCCACCAACAATGGGATAACGAAATGGGACGGAAGCCGTTTCCAAACCATTACATCAATTAACGAGATTCCGTTGGAATATGTGTTTGATATCAAGCGGGATTCTAAGGGTAGTATGTGGGTGGCAACGGAAAAGAAAGGTGTTTTTATATTCCAAAATGGCAAATTTTCCCACCTAACCAAGAATAATGGTTTGAGCAGCAATTACATATACTCGTTGTACGAGGATACTCAAGAGAATATGTGGATTGCTACCGACGAAAATGGTGTGAGCCTGTATCGGGGTCAGGCATTTGCTTTTTATGATCAAAGTGCTGGCCTTATTTCTAATGCGGTATTGAGCATTGAAGCTGGAGAAGACGGAACCATATGGATGGGCACAGAAAAGGGCATCGACGCTCTTAATGGGAATGAGGTGACGCATTACTCGCTGCCGGGAGAATATGACGAGGATTACGTATGGGAAATTGCCATCTTGCCCAATGGGAATCCGATTTTCCTGATGCCCGACAATTCCGTCATGGAGCTTGTTAATGGTGAGTTTCGCAATTTTAGCGCAAGCAATGGATTGGGGGACTGGTTCATTTATGATATCTATGTAGATTCTGCCGAGCGGTTATGGATCGGGACGGATGAGGGGCTCTACATCCTGGATAATGGACAGCTGGAAAAATATACCATGGAAGATGGATTGGCGGGTAATGTTATACAGGCAATTTATGAAGATCCCGGCCAGCCCGGAACTATGCTCATTGGTACTACTTACGGTCTCAGTATTTTCGATGGAGAATCCTTCCAAAATTTTCGAATAACGGATGGACTGAACCACGAGGTGATAAATTATATTACCAAAGATGACAACGGTAATATATGGCTTGCCACGGGAGGGGGTGTTTCGGTAATGAAACCTGCGCAAGAGGGTTTTGAGATCGATAATTTTTCACGGGATACCGGTATGGAGCTGATTAATTCGCATTTTATCTGGTTCGATAAAGAAGGCTTTCTTTGGCAGGGGACCAACGCGGGTCTGAATCGGCTGAATGTGCCCAAGTATTGGGAAACCGGGGAGATGACGCTGCAGCACTATTCCTTATCCAAGCAAGGTCCAGGAGTTGAATTTAACTTTAGAGCTATTGCTGTTGACGATCGACAGAATACATGGTTCGGAAGTATGGATGGGGCGCTCAAGCTGGATGTATCCAAACTCAGGACCCAATATCCGGAAACTCCGCCGGCGATTCAGATTACCAATATTCGGCGTAACTCAAAACCCATTCAGTGGGCTAACTATAAAACTGAACCCACATATCGTTTCGGACAACCGGAATTTCCCTCCATTTCTTTCCCTTACGGCGAACATACCTATTCCTTCTCATTTATTGGATTGTATTATCGTCATCCGCAGAATGTTGAGTACAGGTACAAATTGAAGGGATTCGAGAAAGATTGGATGCCGTTCACATCCGATAACACGGCTACCTATACTAATCTGAAGCCTGGTGACTACACCTTTATGGTACAGGCGCGTGATGAAACGGGTCGTACCTACACCGAAGTTGCAAGTTATAGTTTTACTGTTGCGTATCCATTTTGGCAGACTTATTGGTTTTGGAGCCTGATCGCTTTGAGTGTATTCGGATTATTTTACGGTGCCATTAAGATAAGAGACAGCTTCTATGAAAAGCGAAGGCTCGAGGAGTTGGTTGATGAACAAACCCGGTACTTGCAGGAAGCTCTGGAAGAAAAGGAGGTACTGATCAAAGAAATTCATCATCGGGTGAAAAATAATTTGGCCGTTATCTCCGGTTTGCTTGAACTTCAGATGGGGAATGCGGACGATGAATTTGTTAATCGGGTTTTATCTGAAAGCCAACGGCGAGTTCAGTCAATTTCGATGATTCACGAGAAGCTGTATCAAAACGAACGGCTGGCTGAAATTGACTTTGTAAAATATGTGCAGGAGCTGATCGACATCATCTCCTATTCTTTTGGTTATGAGGATAAAGAAATCAACGTGCATGTGGATATTGATGAATTTAAATTGGGAGTGGATCAGGGCATACCGTGTGGACTTATACTGAATGAGCTTGTAAGCAATGCCTACGAACATGCTTTTAAAGACAGGAGAAAAGGCAATATCGAGATAATTATCAGGGAGCATGCCACGCAGGAAATCACAATAACTGTTCGGGATGACGGACGCGGCCTGCCGGAAGGTTTTAATCTCCGGGAAAGTGATTCCCTGGGGCTGACTCTGGTCAAAACGTTGAGCAAACAGCTTGAGGCAACTCTTGAAATGAAAGATCGGCCTAAAGGGACCGAGTTTACTCTGAGTTTTAGCAAGAAAGAGGCCCCACTCAAAATACCTGTAAAAGAGTAATCATCAGGCTAAAAAAATCTTCCGCTCCTTATCGGGAAAATGCTCAATAGCGTAGCGAAGCATAGTGCGGGGCATCTGCGAAAGGTGCTGGTTTAAGAACTTCGTCTCAGCCTCTCGGTTTCTTTTGCCTGCTTCCCGAAGCATCTATCCCCCCGCTTTGTGGATAAGGTCATGTTCGTCATTCAACAAAAGTTCTGCAATTTCGAGCGTATCAGAAAATTCATTATTGCGGATAAAGTGGAAAGTGCTCATAATGGCGATTCTCCGCTCCCAAAGACTTTGCGATTTGGCCAGCTTCCGGAGGATACTGCAATCTTTATCAGCAAGGAAGTATCCGACAATTTTGCCAGCCGAAGTATCCACCAAATCCCAATTATTTATGTATTCTGTGTTGAAAAGGTATATCTGGTAAATCGCTTTTTGCTCCTGCTTGCTAACAGCTTTCATTTTATTCACGAGGATGATCAGAGCACAAAGCCGTTCCTCGTGATAAATAGAGTGCAGAAGGATTTCAACTTTCGCCAGCGGCAATTCTTTGAACTGTTTTGCCATTTTCCGAATCTGGGGAACCCGAATATCCAAGAACTTATCTCCCTCTCCGTATTCACTGGGACCGGTTTTGAAAAAGCGACTGGAGTGCTCGGCGATAGCAGGATCAGCGATATTACGGAGTGCTTTCTGAACTTTTGAGTAGGCCATGAAGCCATGCTAGGAGCTTTTAAACTCCTCAATAAAATTTTTGGTGAAGTCAGAAAGGACCAGCCGTCCGCTGATTTCGGCCCGTTTTTCCAAGAGTTTGTCCCAATTTTCGGTGCCTTCCCAGAAAACCTTTTTTAGTTCTTTCATCGCATCGGGACTGTAGTCTGCGAGTTGTTTGGCCAGGTCGGTAACCGTTTTATCAAGCTCGTCATGGGTATCACATATTTTTGAGTAGAGACCTTTCTGTTCGGCCCACTCAGCCTGGTTCCAACTGGCAGCATCGATTGATAATGTGCTGAAGGCTGAAGAACCGACTTTGCGCTTTACCGCAGGTCCTACTACGAAAGGACCAATACCCAAAGCGAGTTCGCTTAGCTTAATAGCCGCTGATTTGTGTGCTATCGTATAATCTCCCGCCGAAGCTATGCCAACTCCGCCGCCGACTGCCTTGCCCTGCACGCGCACGATAGTAAGCTTTGGACAGGTACGCATGGCATTAAGTACCAGGGCGAATCCCATGAAGAAATGTTTGCCTTCCTCATAGTTGTCTATAGCGATGAGTTCATCAAAAGACGCGCCGGCACAAAAGGCACCGTTCCCGCGACTTTTTAATACGATAACGTTCACGTAGGGTTTACTACCCATCTCGGTGATGGTTTCGGCAAGCTCCCGCAGCATCTTCCCCGGCAGAGAATTCCCTTTGGGATGATAAAATTCAATGGTTCCAATGTTGTCGTTGATGTTGGTGGTGATTTCTCCGTTTTCAGTCATAACTGTTATTTTAGGCCACGGATTTACGCAGATATAAACATGAGTCTGTCATAATCTGTGCAGATCAGTGGCTCATTAATTTTCGTCTTCTTCAAAAATATCCATATCTAAAGTTTCGCGGCGTTTAATCAGCGTCAGGATCGTGTAATCGGCGACGATCTCATCATGCTGGTTGGTAACCTCTACATCCCAGTAAACAATACCAAAGGGATACTTGTCCTTGGCTTTTTTCTGCCGCACGGTTTTTCGCTTGACGATCAGCTTGGCCTGGATGGTGTCGTCGGGTGCCACGGGTTTGGTAAAGCGCAGGTTTTCGAGTCCGTAGTTCAGCAAGACCGGTCCAGGAGCCGGATCTACGAATAAACCAGCTGCTGCCGATAGAACAAAGTAACCGTGGGCCACGCGCTGCTCGAAGAAGGAATCCTTAGCTGCAATTTCATCATAGTGAGCATAAAAATGATCACCGGTGACGCCGCCGAAGTTTACAATATCAGCTTCAGTAACCGTACGTCGATGTGTGGTTTTAGCCTCGCCCACCTCCAGGTCTTCAAAATATTTCTGGAAGGGATGTTTTTCAGCTTCTTTGGTATCTGCGCCTTTGATGTACTGCTTTGTAATATTCTTAAGGGTAGTAGGCGATCCCTGCAGGGCCACACGTTGCATATTATGGATAACTGCACGTGCTCCGCCCAGTTCTTCGCCGCCGCCGGCATGTCCCGGACCGCCATGGACCATATGCGGCATCGGGGAGCCATGGCCCGTAGACTCCTCAGCGCAGTCTCGATTGACTATCATAAAGCGCCCGTGATAAGGGGCACAGCCTAATGTAATATCGCGGGCAATATCATCATCCGCTGTAAACAGGGAGCCCACCAGTGATCCATCAGCCTTATTGGCGAGGGTGACGGCTTCTTCGTTGGATTCGTAGGGCATTATAGTAGTCATTGGGCCAAAAGCCTCAACTTTATGTACTTCGTCAACTTCCAGCGGCTGGTGACAAAGCAGTACCTTGGGATCGGTGTAAGCGCCTTGGTTATGTCCATCCCCATTGCTGTACACCGACTCTGTTGTTTCCAGCAGGGAAGCGACCTGTTCTTCAAATCGGTCGGCCTGTAGAGAGCTGGCAAGGGGGCCCATCCGCGTTTCTTTCTTAGCGGGATCTCCAATAGTCGTTTTATTCAGGCGCTCCTTGAGGGCTTGAATCACATCATCCACACGCTCGTTAGGTACGATCGTCCGCCGTATGGCTGTACACTTTTGCCCGGTTTTGACAGTCATCTCATTGGCTACTTCTTTGATAAAAAGATCAAACTCTTCCATATCTGGGGTAACGTCCTTGCCGAGGATTGAACAATTCAGGGAGTCGGCCTCCAGGTTAAAACGCACGTTGTTGGCTACGATATTAGGATGCGATTTTAATTTTTGTCCGGTACTCGCCGAACCTGTAAAGGATACGCTATCTTGACTGTTGAGATGATCCAGCAGGTCGCCGGGTTTGTCAGCGGCAATAAACTGTATGGCGCCCTCGGGGAGCAACTGAGATTCCAGCATGTCTTCAAAAACCTTGTAAGCAAGGTAGCATCCCGTAGGTGACGGTTTTATAATGGCCGGCATTCCGGATATAATGGCCGGGGCCAGCTTTTCCAGCATCCCCCAAACCGGGAAGTTGAAAGCATTGATATGCACGGCTACCCCGTGGCGCGGTACGCAGATATGTTGCCCCACAAAGGTCCCTTCACGGGAAAGTCGTTCGTGACTCCCTTCTACGTGATAGGGTAGGTCAGAGAGTTCAATTCTGGACTTACTGGAGAGCGTGAACATGCTGCCAATGCCCCCTTCGATGTCGATCCAGGAATCCTGTCGGGTGGCTCCGGTATGGGTTGAAAGCTCGTAGTACTCTTCCTTGCGTTCAAGCAGGTATTGGGCGAGGAACTTGATCTTAAAAGCACGCTCGTGGATAGACATAGCGCGCAGTTTGGGTCCGCCTTTCTGGCGAGCATACTCACACATGCCTTGGTAATCCAGGTCGCCCTCTATCATTTGGACTACCGGCTCTCCGGTTACTGCACTGATTAGTTCTGTTTCTGGGCCTTCTTCAATCCATTGCCCTTGGGAATAGCTTCTTACTTTCATATTGTTAAGCCTTAGTCATTAGATTCTTTATATAAAGTAAAGGATTCAGAATCAGACAAATTATTCTGAGTTATAAATTCAGGATTCTGAATCCTTGGTTTTACCCCACGTTTCATATTTCTTCGACTGACTTGGCCGATCTTCTGGTTCCTCACGCAGCGGTTCACACTCTTTCAACGTACCTTGGAGCTGATTTGGAAGCTGCTGGTATAATTTTGTGCCTTGCGTTTTCCATTTGATCATTTCGTCACTGACTTCCTTAACGATTTTACCCGGATTACCGACCACCAAGCTTCGTTCGGGAATTTGCATACCCTCCTTCAAAAAGGCCAGGGCTCCAACGATACTTTCAGCACCTAATTCTACATTATCCATTACTACTGCATTCATTCCCACCAGGCAGTTTCTGCCTATATGTCCACCATGAATAATGGCCCCGTGTCCTATATGGGCACTTTCCTCAAGTACGACCGTCACACCTGGAAACATATGGATGGTGCAGTTTTCCTGTACGTTACAACCATCCTTGATCACGATCTTGCCCCAGTCTCCGCGGATGGCCGCTCCGGGAGCGATGTAAACATCCTTGCCGATAATTACATTACCGGTCACCGCAGCCTGCGGATGGACATAAGCACTTTCATCAACAATAGGCTTATAGCCTTCAAATTCGTAAATCACAACGTGGTTAGTGGTTATTAGTGATTAGTGATTTGTATCATACTCAATGGTTGGCTCTTTTGTAATATGATCTTGTTTAGCCTTTTTTAAGTAGGATATATATCCATTTAGCAATTTGAGACAACTCGTAATTTCTATGTTCAAAGTTTCAATTCTATCTTTAGTTAAATACCCCTCATCAAGAGCACATGTTAAGTGATCTAATAGCTCATATAATGATCCCCTTGCTTGACGACAGAACTGGATATTCTCTTGATAGTGGAACCTTCCATACCCTTCAGCAATGTTAGCAGTTACTGATCGGGAGGCGCGAATCATTTGATCCTTTAGCCTAAACTTTTCTTCTTTTGGAAAGTCTCCGGTGAGCTTAGAAATTTGTTGTCTTACCTTGCGTCCGGTATTCCAAACTCTTAGATCTTTAAAGGATGATATCTCTTTAGGTTTATTCACAAATTACGATTAACCAATAACTAAGTTTATGCTTTTTCCAGGATTACGGCCATGCCTTGTCCAACGCCCACGCAGAGGGTGCACAAAGCATACTGTCTGTCCTGCTCATGGAGTTCTATTGCAGCGGTTTGCAGCAGTCGGGCTCCAGACATGCCCAAGGGGTGACCGAGTGCAATGGCACCGCCATGAGGATTAACCCGTTCATCATCGTCATCAACACCAAGCTCACGAAGAACTGCCAGGCTCTGAGCTGCAAAAGCCTCATTAAGTTCAATAATACCCATATCGTCGAGCGATAAATTGGTGCGGCCTAACACTTTTTTGGTGGCTCCAACCGGTCCCATGCCCATAATACGCGGTTCGACGCCTACTACAGCCGAAGCAACAATCCGAGCCATCGGCTCCATATTAAAATCCTTGATGGCTGAATTTCCTGCAACCAGCATTGCGCAGGAACCGTCGTTGATGCCGCTGGCGTTACCGGGGGTTACCGATCCTCCCTCACGGAATCCTGCCGGCAGCTTACTGAGAATCTCAACGGTGGTATCGGGGCGAATAAACTCATCCTTCTCAAAAATGACGGGATCGCTTTTGCGTTGCGGGATCTCGACCGGCATGATTTCTTTGGCCAAGCGTCCGCTTTCGGTAGCTTTTGCCGCTTTTTGCTGTGACCAAGCCGCAAATTTATCCTGATCTTCGCGGCTCACCTCATACTTTTCTACAATATTTTCCGCGGTTTCACCCATTGCTTCGCTGCCGTATTGGTCATCCATCTTCGGGTTGACAAAGCGCCATCCAAAAGTCGTGTCATGCATTTCGTTGGTACCGGAGTAGGGAGCGGCTCCTTTGCCTAAAACCATCGGTCCGCGCGTCATATGTTCCATGCCTCCGGTAACAAACAGATCGCCTTCGCCGGTTTTAATGGATTTGTAAGCCATTACGGTACTGCTCATTCCCGAGGCGCATAACCGGTTTACCGTTTCGCCCGGTACCGAGGTGGGGAGGCCCGCCAACAGGGCGGCCATACGAGCAACATTTCGATTATCTTCGCCGGCTTGGTTGGCGCATCCAAAGATTACATCCTCTATGCGTTTTGGGTCAATATCAGAATTCCGGTTCATCAATTCTTTGATGGTCATTGCCGCCAGATCATCGGCGCGAATAGGGGAAAGAGCTCCCCGGTATTTCCCAATGGGCGTTCGGATGGCATCAATAATATAAGCTTCAGACATAGTCTAGCAGTGAGTTTTGGGTCGTGAGTAATGAATTGAAACCGCATTGCTTATGTCACACTACTCACGACTCATTACTATTTTCATTAAAATGGCTCTCCTGTGTTCTAAACACTGTGCCGCGAAATAACGCAACCGTTTCTTCATCCTGATTGGTTACGCTGATATTGTAAACGGCAATACGCCGGCCGCGACTGAGTTCTTGGGTTTTTGCAGTCAAATAATCGCCGGGCATCACTTTTTTGGTAAAGGAAATATTATTTTCAAGGGCCAGAGCCACCTTTCCATAACTGTTGGCTGCGAAAGCCAGGGCGCTGTCGGCCAGAGAAAAAGCGATACCTCCGTGCGTCACGTTAAATCCATTAACCATTTCAGGACGCACTTTCATTTCAAGCTTGGCAAATCCGGGTTTAATATCGGCTACTTCGATGCCCAGCCACTGGCTGAATGCATCTTCGGCCATCATTTTCTCAACAACTTTTACCGCTTTTTTTTGTTTATCCATAGCCACAGATTTTCACTGATCAGCACAGATATATCAGTAATATCTGTGTTAATCAGTGGCTAATAAAAAGTTTCGTTATTCCGCACTTTTCGCTTCAGCAGCGGATTTGGTCGATATCGGTCTTCACGATATTCCGTTTGCAGAGCCGTTATTTTGTCGAGCACATTGGCTAATCCAATTTCATCGGCCCATTTAAGCAGTCCCTTCGGATAATTAACTCCTTTGATCATGGCCAAATCTACATCTTCAACCGTTGCTACATTCATAAATACGGCATCGGCAGCTTCGTTAATTAACATGCTTACAATCCGATCTACAATTTTTTGTCCCAACTCCTTGTCCTTGGTGGGAGCTGGATTTTCGGCATCTTCCCCATAATCATAAAACCCCTTACCCGTTTTCTTGCCAAGCCATCCGGCTTCGACCATTCTTTTTTGGGTGAATGAGGGTTTGAATCGGGGATCATAGAAAAATTCTTTAAAAACGGTTTCTGTCACTTTGTAATTAACATCATGACCGATAAAATCCATCAGCTCGAATGGCCCCATTCTAAATCCGCCAATTTCCTTCATTGCCCAGTCGATGGTAGGTACATCAGCAACCCCTTCTTCATATTGGCGTATGGCTTCACTGTAAAATGGACGCGCAACACGGTTGACAATAAAACCTGGGGTATCTTTCGCCAGCACGGTCGTTTTGCCCCAGCCATCGATGAGACTGCGTGCCGTTTGTGTCGTATTCTCGGTTGTGGCAATACCCGGCACTATTTCTACCAGTGGCATGATAGGTGCCGGATTGAAGAAGTGAATACCCAGAAATCGCTTTGGTTTTTTTAGGGCGGACGAAATCGCGGCAATAGACAGGGAGGAGGTGTTGGTGGCCAGAATACAATCCCGGGATACGATCCCTTCGAGTCGCTGAAACACATCTTTCTTGACTTCGAGGTCTTCGATTACCGCTTCGATAACCAGCCTGCACTGATCGTAGTTGGTAAGATCTTCAACAAAATGGATGCGATCCATGATGCCATCCACTTCGTCCTGGCTCATTCGTTCTTTTTCAACCTGGCGCTGCAGAATTTTCCTCAGGGCGTGTTTGGCTTTCCCGAGCTGATCAGGAAATGCATCATACAAATATACTTCGTGTTTATTCGTGGAGGCGATTTGTGCGATACCTTGCCCCATCGTTCCGGCACCGACAACACCAATGGCATCTTTTCCCATTTATTGCATTGATTTTGTTCAAATTATTGCACGAGGAAAAATAATGAATTAACGCCTAAAACCAACCCGCACTTGTTCAGTTTGAACGGCCATTTCCCAGCCGTCAATATCTGCTATTTCCCCTTGAAGTCCGGTTTTCGTTTCTCTAAAAAAGCCTGAACTCCTTCATGATAATCGTGGGTCTCGCCAGCTTCTGTTTGCAGGTCGGCTTCTAGTTCAAGGTGCTCATCCAGATTATTGGAAAGCGACTGGTTAATTGCTCGTTTGTACAGCCCGAAGCCCCTGGTGGGCATGGAGGCCAGTTTTTGGCAAATTGCTTGGGCTTGATCCATTAAATTATCGGGGTCAACAGCTTTATAAATAAGTCCGATCTCTTCGGCTTTTTTGGGAGATATTTTTTCGTCAAGGAGGTACATCGCATTGGCACGCTGCAAACCGACTAACCGGGGGAGAAAGAAGGTCCCGCCACTATCGGGAATCAGACCAATTTTACTGAACGATTGAACAAAAATAGCTTCTTTGGAGGCCAGTACAATATCGCAGGCAAAGGCCAGGTTGGCTCCGGCCCCGGCGGCCGTACCGTTTACCGCACAGACCACGGGTTTTTCCAGGTGCCGGATAGCTTTGATGATGGGATTGTAGCTTTTGCGAACTGTTTCGCCCAGTTGGTAACCTTCCCCTTTATCAACTACTTCAGGAAGATCCTGCCCGGCGCAAAAAGCCTTGCCATTACCGCTAATCAGCACGCAGCGTATTTCATCATCGGTTGCAGCCTTTTGTAGTCCTTCCTGCAGCTGCTGAGCCATCGGCTCAATTACACTGTTAAGTTTGTTGGGCCGATCAAGTTTGATGGTTAAGACATTACTATCAAGAGAAGTAGAAATATGCTTGCTCATAAATAATACTTTATTTTGACCACTGATTTACGCTGATCTAAACTGATATGAATAAATTAAATCAATCATAATCAGTGAAAATCTGTGGCTGGTCTAAATACATTTAAAATGTTCAAAAGGCTCATCACAATCATGGCAATAGTATTGTGATTTGCAGGCGGTGGATCCAAACTCGCTCTGCAGTTCGGTGTTGGTGGAATTGCAATAGGGGCAGGTGACAGTTTTGCCAGAAGCCTTCAGCGAATTTAAAAAATCATCGTTTGCCTCAGTTTTTCCGGGCGGTGCGATGCCATAGTCCTTTAGCTTTTGCTTGGCTTCTTTGTCCATCCAATCGGTCGTCCAGGTTTCTGAAAAATCCTTTTTGATTTCAAAATCTTGTATTCCGTTGATGCGGAGGACCTTTTCGATTTCGTTTTCGATTGCCTTCATGGCAGGGCATCCGGAATAGGTGGGAGTAATCCGAATGAGAATTTTGTTTCCCTGAATTTTTACCTCCCGGGCTATGCCCAGTTCGATGATGGAAAGTACGGGGATCTCGGGATCTTTTACTTCAGAAAGAAGATCCCATATCTCGTCCCTGTTATATTTCAATTTAGTTCCAGGCATAGCTATTATTAACGGTTCAGTCGAAGCTTCTATTACCTCTTTGAGAGAAAACCTCTAAAATTTTAGATTCTCAGCTTATACTCTCTTTGAGGTTGTTATTCCCAATCCGCATCAGGGTAGGAGCGGCGTAGGTGCTGCATTTCAGCCAGCAGATGTCCCAAGTGTTCGGTATGCAGTCCCTGCCGGCTTCCTTCTACCATAAACTGATCGAAATTGGGAACTTCTAAAGTGGCCTCTTCCAGTGTATCCACCACTAGTTCTTTCCAGTCGGATTTAAATTTTTTGGTGTCTGCCGCCAGATTTTCCCGGTGCAAAAATTCGTCAATTTCATCTTGGAAAAAGAGCTCACCTACGTAGGTCCAGATATCATTAAAGGCATTTTGGATTCGCTCGTGACTCTCTTCCGTACCATCACCTAGCCGAAGAACCCATTCCCGGCTGTGACGCAGATGGTATTTTATCTCCTTCAGATGTTTCTGAACCATACCCCGGAATTGTTCGTCATCAACATCAGACAGTCCTTCGTACAGAAAATAACTGAAGGCCGAAAACAGAAACTGACGGGCAACGGTGAATCCAAAATCTCCCTTCGGAAGTTCCGTAAGCTTCAGGTTCTTATATTCCACGTCATTGCGGAAATAAACCAAATCATCACGATGACGTCCCTCATTCTCTATTTCAACAGCATACTCATATAATGAGGCCGCATGGCCGATGTAATCCAGCGCAATATTAGCCAGTGCTATGTCTTCTTCCAGGATGGGACCGTGTCCACACCACTCCGATAAGCGGTGTCCCAAAATCAGGCGATCGTCAGCCAGACGGATGAGATATTCAAATAAAGCTTCCTGTTTGGTCAATGTTTTGGTATCCGGACTCATGATCGTCGTTTTGCGGCTCGTGGTACACTGTAAAACTGTGGATGGCGATAGGGTTTGTCATCCGCGGGATCGAAAAATGGGCCGCTGTCTTCGGGTGAAGATGCGGTGATTTGATCACTGGGAACTACCCAAATGCTAATGGCTTCCTTTCTGCGGGAATAAACGTCCCGGGCATTTTCCAGAGCCATTTCGGCGTCCGGAGCATGCAGGCTGCCGGCATGTTCGTGAGGTTTTCCATCCCGGGGCTGGGTAAACACTTCCCACAGCGGCCACTGTGTGTCGTTGGATTTTTCGTTATTGCTCATGAATTGTTAATGAATTAAATCAGATTGCTGAGTTGTTTATCGAAAGAACTCCAAATTCTGAATTCCAAGTATGTTTATCTGTGTGAATTCGATGAACCTGTGTTATTCGTATTCTATTTATTACTAGGAAGCTTTTTCTTTGCTTAGTTTCTTTTTGCGGGCATATGCCTCGGCGGCTTCACGCACCCATTTTCCATTTTCATGGGCTTCGCGGCGCGCTTTCATCCGTTCTTTGTTCATAGGACCGTTTCCTCTCACGACATTCCAGAACTCATCCCAGTCAATTTCACCAAATTCCCAGTGCCCGGTTTCTTCATTGAATTTCAGATCGGGATCGGGAATATCAATACCTACTGCATGAGCCTCCTGCACATGCCGGTCCACAAAACTCTGGCGCAACTCATCATTGGTTTTGGATTTCACGCCCCATTTAATCAGTTCGGCGCTATTGGGTGAATCTTCATCGTGGGGACCAAACATCATCAGGGTAGGCCACCACCAGCGATCGACGGCATCCTGCACCATCTCTTGTTGTTCAGGGGTGCCATCCGCCATCTTGGCGATCATTTCGTATCCTTGTTTCTTGTGAAAACTTTCCTCTTTACAAATACGTATCATCGCCCGCGAGTAGGGGCCGTATGAGCTACGGGCCAGCATCGTTTGATTGATAATTGCAGCCCCATCGACCAGCCAACCGATAACCGCAACATCAGCCCAGGAGAGTGTGGGATAATTAAAGATGCTGGAATATTTTGCCTTGCCTTCAAGTAACTCTTCAATCACTTGCTGACGGCTTGCACCCAGTGTTTCGGTTGCGCTGTACAGGTACAAACCATGTCCTGCTTCATCCTGTACCTTTGAGAGTAAGATCATTTTTCGACGCAGCGAAGGGGCACGGGTAATCCAATTACCCTCGGGTAGCATGCCAACAACTTCGGAGTGGGCATGCTGCGACATCATACGAATAAGTTGCTGCCGATAACGATCCGGCATCGGATCTTTGGGCTCAATCGTTTCGCCGTTATCGATGCGTTGCTGGAAGGCAGTTTTGTCGTTTTTTTCACTCATGGTGATCAAATTTTCTGAAAACTTTTGCAAGGCTGAACATAGCTACGAACATATAATTTAACAAATACATTCAACTATAAAACGATCATTATTGTCGGATATCCGGGATATAAGAAGACTGGAGAAAGTTATTTACAACCGGTTTTCAGTCAAATTATTTAAAACAATCCAGTTTATGGGAGGTAGCAGGTCGCAATATTTTTGAATTGTCATCGATCAATAGCCTGAGGTGTGTATGTGCTGGGACGTGGGTTAATTTATTTTTATAAATGCATGTTTATATTTGTCTTAAGTGGTATGATTACGTAGTATGAATATATAAAGATTACAAATTCCTCATCGGTGGCCTAGTTCTCACCGGTGGCTGGAGTTGATTGGGATGCCAAATGGAATGTCATATGAAAAAGCTGCGCATAGGGATCATAGAGATACTTGCTAATTCACCGGCAAATACGATGTACTCCAGAATCATGCGGGTGAATTCTGCTAGTATTATGCCGCAGGTTATTGCCGTTTGGCTAGAAAAAGAGGGTCACGAGGTTTTCCTGACTCATTATTCCGGTTACAAATGTTTGTATGAGGAACTACCCGATGATTTAGATTTTATCTTTTTCAGCGCATTTACCACCAGTGCGTACGTGGCTTATGCTCTCAGCAATTATTATCGATCTCAGGAAATACCTACGGCACTCGGCGGACCTCACGCGCGATCTTATCCCGAAGATGCATCAAAGTATTTCGATTATGTATTTGGATTTACGAATCGGGAATTGGTTGAACAGGTTGTAAGGGAGCGGCATTTTTGTCGGGCTTATGAAATGGGTACCTATGTAACTGCATCGGGTCATCCGTCAGATTTACCGAGTGTCCAGGAACGGTGGCCGCACATTAAGCGAATGCTTAAAAAAGCTCCCTATTTAAAGATTGTGCCGATGATTGCAAGCCTTGGGTGTCCCTATACCTGTAGTTTTTGTATTGATTCTGTAGTGCCTTATCAACCCTTGCCGTATGAAAAACTAAAAGCTGACCTCCGATTCCTGCGAACCAAGATCAGAAAACCGGTGGTGGGTTGGCATGATCCCAATTTCGGTATACGCTTTAATGACTATTTAAGTGCTATTGAAGAGGCCGTACCGCCTGGAAGCGTACATTTTATTGCTGAAAGTTCCCTTTCCCTGCTTAGCGAAGATAATGTACAAAGACTTAGGAAAAATGGGTTCCGGGTGATGCTGCCAGGCATCGAATCCTGGTTTGATCTTGGGATTAAGTCGCGTATGAAGAAGACGATTGGTATGGAAAAGGTAGAACGTATTGCAGAACAGGTAAATATGATTCAGGAATATATTCCATATGTGCAGGCCAATTTTGTGCTGGGTCTGGATAGCGATGAAGGAGAAGGACCTTTTGAATTGACCAAAGAATTCGTCGATCGCTGTCCCGGTGTTTTTCCCACCTACAATTTGTTGACAGCTTATGGAAGGAGTGTGCCATTGAATCTTCAGTATCAGACGGAAGAACGAATGATACCCATCCCGTTTGCCCTTTTAAATAATGACAGCGCAATGAATGTGCGTCCCAAGAATTACGAATGGCCGGATTTTTTTGAACATTTATTGGATCTTTTGGAGCATACCTTTTCCAGGCAAGCAGTACTTCGGCGATTTTCTAACAATGGGGGATTGTCTATAAAGATGATGAATTATTTTAGAGCAAATACGCAAGGCAAACGCCATATCCGCTATTATAAGGAAGTGCTTGAGAGACTTGAGTCCGACCGACCGTTCAGGGCCTTTTTTGAGCAGGATACCAAGGAGATGCCAAAATACTACACGGATAAGATTATGAATACCCTCGGACCACTGGCAAACTGGCTTCCCGAAAACGCCTTACAGCATGATCCATATGCCTATCGCACTACCATAGATTCGGGGTTGGATAATCTTTATCAGCCGGCTGTATAAGCTCTTGATTTTAGTGTAAATTCCCCTCTTATTTTAAATATAAACAGTATCTTATAGTTAAATAACTATGGTCGGACGGGCTATTTTAGTTGTGCTGCTTTTTTATGGGGCTGCTGACTATTGCTATGCCCAGGCCGAGCAGCCTTCCCCTGATACTACCCTTGTCAACAATCTGATCGATTCCAGCTATACGGTTTCCTATTCCAATCCCGACCAAGCAATAACGTTTGCCAACAGGGCGTTGGCGCTCGCAGAGAAACTAAATTATCAAAAGGGTATTGCCGGGGCTCATGGGGAGTTGGGATATGCTTATAGCGTAAAAGGAGCGTTTGAAAAATCACTGAATCACTTTAAGGAAGGTATTGCACGGAACAGGGCTATCGGTGACAGCCTTGGATTAGTCTCACAACTCAACGACCTTGGCTCAACCTATAAATCAAAGAGTGAATACGAACAGGCACTCAAATATTATTTTCAGGCTTTAGCCATTTGCCAGGATATGGGGTTGGATCGGGGCATCAGTGCCACACTTGGTAATATTGGTCTGAGTTATTTTGAGATGGATGAGTATGATCAGGCGCTCAGTTTTTACCAGAGGGCGCTGGCAATAAATAAGCGAATTGACAATAAATCCTCGCTGGCCGTTAATTATAATAACATCGGGCTGTTGTATGGGGATAAAGGACGTTATGAACGGGCGATACAAAATCATCTAAAAGCCCTGGAGATACGGCAACAGTTGGGATACCAGATCGAGATTGCCAATAGTCTGAACAATATTGGGCGGCTGTATATGCAGCAGGAAAAGTTTAATCTGGCATTGGATTACTTGAATCGGGCGCTGGTGAAAAATGATAATAAAGATCCCGATCTGACTTCTATTATCCACGAAAATCTAACGAAAGTGTATCTGTCTGCCGGGCGAATGGATTCAGCGCTGATCCATGCCCGGCAGACACTTACTCTGTCCAGGGATTTTGGATCAAAGCTTGGTCAGAAGGTAGCCTATGAACTGTTGACTAAAATTTACGAGCAGCAGGGTGATTTTGAGCAAGCATTTGCTACCCAGCAACAGCTGATGGCTGTGAAGGATAGCATCCTTAATGCAGAGAAAGCAAAACAGATTAATGAACTCCAGACAAAATATGAGACAGCCAAGAAAGAAAAGGAGATAGCTGTGCTGGAGAAAGAAAAGCAGCAAGAAGCTACCCTGCGGAATGCATTCCTGGCCGGGCTCATCCTGATTGGCATCATCGGCTTCCTGATTTACAATCGACAGCGACTGAAGATCAAAAAGAATCGCACAGAGCTGGAAAATAAAAGACTAAGGGAAGAGCAACTGGAGCAAGACTTGGAATTTAAAAATCAGCAGCTTACTACACATACACTTCACCTGGTTCAGAAAAATGAAGCCATGAAAGAACTTCAGAAAAAAGTCCGGTCTATAAGGAAGGAGGATGAGGAAGATGTGAGTCGATCACTGCAGAAGATTCAAAACATGGTGGATTACAGTTTCAATCTGGATGAAGATTGGGAGCAGTTCAAAATCTATTTCGAAGAGGTGCATACCGGATTCTTCGATGCTCTGAAACAGCAATATCCGGATCTTACTCCCAACGAGTTGCGGCTTTCAGCGTTGGCAAAACTTAATCTTTCAATTAAGGAGACGGCAACCATTCTGGGTATTACCCCAAATAGTGTGAAAACCGCCCGTTACAGGTTACGTAAAAAGCTGGGCATGGAAACTGAAGAAAATCTCACCGAATTTATGATGGAAGTTGAGAAAAAAAGTGCCACTCAGACCACAGAATAGGGTTGTATACCTATTGTTGACCCGCCTAAAATTGCCCTTTGCGACGCCACGGGATAGGTTTCAAATAATTAAAGCCGCAACCAGACTTACGATTATGAAACGAGCAATAGCACTGCTTTACGGTATTATTTGCTACCTGATTTTCTTTCTCACTTTTCTTTGGATGATACTCTTTCTGGGAGGTTTCGAAACTATTGTACCGACTACCGTCAATGGCGGGGAGACGAGTCCGTTAATGCAAGCGTTGATTGTTGACCTTGGGTTAATTGCTCTTTTTGGTATTCAGCACACCGTAATGGCCCGCAAATCATTCAAAAAATGGTGGATCACTGTGGTATCCAAGCCGGTTGAACGCAGTACGTACGTGTTGTTCTCAAGTGTGGCTGTTATCCTGTTGCTTTGGTATTGGCAGCCGATCCATCAAACCGTCTGGGAAATAGAATCTACCTGGGCCTCATTGATATTAGATTGGGGATTCTGGCTGGGATGGGTCATTCTGTTTTTGTCTACCTGGATGATCGATCACTTTAATTTGTTTGGCATTAAACAGGTCTGGAATTACATGCGAGGTAATGAGCTTAATCCTCCGCGATTTATGGAGCCTGGCTTCTATAAGTACGTGCGCCATCCTTTGATGCTTGGATTTTTAATCGCTTTCTGGTCGATATCCCATATGACTTTGGGACACCTGGTTTTTTCAGGTGGAATGACTCTCTACATTTTCATTGGGGTGTACTTTGAGGAAAAAGCGATGGCCCGTCACTTTGGGGATAAGTATGAAGATTATCGCCGCCGCGTTCCGAAATTTTTCCCGGGGCTGAAGAGTGAAACGTAGTGTACTTCGAATGCTTAAATCAGCCAATTTAAACTTAACAAAGGGAACGTCATGAAACTATCCAACAAACACACTGCTTTGGTCCAAACCACTGTTAAAGTATTGAAAACAACTTGCCTGTTCTTAGCTCTTACTTCTATCGTAATGACGGCCTGTAGTACCAACAGCAACCCAACAGAAGCAGATACTCAAATCAAGCATATTCAGATTTCTCCAGATAGCCTCTATTTCGACCGGTGAAACTGCAAATTTTTCCGCATTCGTTGTAACTGCTTCTGGTGATACACTTAAGGATTCCGGTATTAAATTTAACTGGTGGTCTACTGACACCGATATTTTTACTGTTGAAGGCAACGGATCGGCCACCGGTCAGTCAGTTGGTACGGCTTTTTGTGTAATCGAAGTAGTTGCCAAGAGTAAAATTAATTTTACAGGACGCGATTCCGCTTTTGTGCAGGTATTTTGAAGTTGCCGGTACGATGAATACGACGGTTTAATCAAAGAAAAAAGCAGGATATATAATGTATATAAGTGCAATAAAATTATTGACTTATATCAAATAAGGAGCAAAATTATAACAATGACCAATTGTGATAGATTCTAAATCAAAACCTCAAACCCATTGCAACATGGCTGATCCAGAAACTATAAAAAAAGCCTTTGAACGGAATCAGAAAGCGATAAAACTGCGTCCGTCGCTGGCTAAGAGCAAGGCTACCACCAAAGTTTGCTTGACTGATGGAACCACCTGCCAGGTGGAACACAAGCACTGGAATTTCAAGGTGGATATTGGAAAGAGTGAGGGTGGAAATGACGCCGGTCCGGGGCCCGGTATTCTGGAAAGGGGAGCGCTGGGCAGTTGTTTGGCTATTGCTTATTCGCAGCGGGCCGCGATTTTAGGTATACCTATCACCAGATTAGAAATTGATGTGGAGTCCGAGTTTGATGCCAGGGGAATGCTTTACCTTAGCGACGATCCACCGGGTTTCGAGTCCCTTCGCTACAAAGTATATATTGAAAGTCCTGCACCGGAAGAGAAGATCAGAGACCTCATAGAAGAGGCCGACAAGCATAGTCCGGTGTTGGATGATTTTCGTCGGGCATTGCCGGTGGAGAGCGAAATCACCATAAAGTCAATTAAGTCGGAGGTCAAATGAGTTTTGGATTTTTACGTCGCCTTTGGGGCTATGTGACAGGCCGGCCCGATCCGGAGTTCGTGGCTCAGCAGCTTCGCAAACCGTCCGGAAAGTTTGCCGGCAAGATCGGCCAGAAAATGGATGTAGTTAATGAGCCATTATTTGATCTGACGCTGGAAACAATGAATCCGGCCCAAGGCGATCATATCCTGGAAATTGGATTTGGAACGGGCAGGTATATACACCGGCTCTTTTCAGCAAATAAGGGAATACGGGTTGCCGGTGTCGATTATTCCGAAAAGATGGTGGACATGGCCAAACAACATAATCAAGAGTCTATCGCTGCCGGGAAGTTGGATGTCAAACGGGGAAGTAGTAAAGCCCTGCCATTTCCCGAGGCAACTTTCGACAAGGTCTTTTGCAACATGGTAATCTACTTTTGGGAAGATCCCGGTCCCCATCTACAAGAAATTTACCGTGTTCTTAAGCCCGGCGGATCATTTTTTACAGGAATGAGAAGGCGAAAAAGTATGCTGGCCTTTCCCTTTGTGGATTACGGATTTGAGCTTTACACGACGAGAGAATGGCAAGAAATTCTCCGGAAAAATGGATTCACTTTCCTGGAAAACCAATTCAGCCGGGATCCGTCAATTGAGGTCGATGGCAATGAAGTGTACCTGGAATCGTGCTGTATAGCAGCGGTAAAGGAGTAAGATTTTGGAAAAGAATCCTCAACTACAAATTGGACAATCATGAAACCCGAATTACAACGACGTGTACAGCGGTATGGCTGGGACTATTCCTCACCGCATTATGAGAAAGGGTGGCGGAATCAGCTTTGGTTCGCCCAGAAACGCTTGCTTGATGCCATAAATTTCAAAGAAGGCGAAACCGTGCTGGATATATCATGTGGTACCGGGCTGGTTACCTTTCCTCTGGCCGAAACAGTTGGTTCCTCAGGCCAAATTAGCGGAATCGACTGGTCGGAAAAAATGATCGAACATGCCCGGGAAGAGGCAACAAAGCGTGGGTTACAGAACGTTAATTTCGGACACATGGATGCCGAACAGTTAGACTTTGCAGAGGCTTCCTTTGATGTTGCTATAAACTCGCTGGGGGCTATGTATTATCCCGATCCGGACAAGGCCTTTCGAGAAATGTATCGTGTGTTAAAACCGGGAGGCCGGGCCGGAGCACTGGTTTGGGGGCGTCGTAAAGAGTGCGGCTGGGCGGATATTTTTCCCATTGTGGACCAGCGTGTTAAATCGGAGGTGTGTCCGCTCTTCTTTCAGCTTGGGACCGGGCAGACATTGCTAAAAGCTTTCGAAGCAGCAGGATTTCAAAATGTTATCCTTGACCGGTTTAGTGTAAAGCTGAGCTATCCAAACGATGAGGAGGCTATCATTGGAGCATTTCTCGGGGGCGCGGTAGCCTTGGCTTATCGCAAGTTTGATGAACAAACCAAAGAGGAAGTTCACTCAGAGTATATCGAGTCGATAAAGCCTTTTTACAACGGTTCGGCTTACCAGATTCCCGGGGAGTTCGTGATCGCATTCGGGATAAAGTAAGTCATTGAGAGGACTTATTGATTTTGAAAAAAGCAGGTAACGAAGAGGCAGATTCTTTGAGTTGGAACTCATAAAATGGGCCCAACTCTTGTAATCGTGTTTAGACAAATAGTTGCTGTCGTACTTTTTGACGAACTCTTTTTTACCTATTGCATCTTTTCTGCAGCCTGCAGGGCCTTGTACACATTAATTTCACCATCCGAGACCGAAAGCTGCGGAAATAATTTCCTTTCTGATTCAGTGGGATTACCCTCATTCGGCACAATCACTTCCTGGTTGGGATATCTGATAACATTATTTATCAATAGCTCCCGAATCTGCTGAGCCGTAAATTGCGGATAGTAGGCCATAATTAGCGCTGCCGATCCCGATACGACCGGAGCCGCCATACTCGTACCTTCCTGGAATTTATATTGGTTGTCGGGCATCGTGGAATAGATATCCACGCCCGGGGCAAAAAGGTCTACCGTTTGATCGCCATAATTGCTGAAATTGGCAATGAATTGCTCGTTGGGTTTCCAGTTGCTGGCACCGACGCTGAGCCATAAAGTAGCAGAAGAATCACTCAGTACAGAGCCGTAAGTGTCGGTGGGATAACTGGGTTTTTGGTCGGTGTTTTGAGCTTCGTTACCCGCCGCATGTATCATAAGTACGCCATGTTCATCAGCATACTGTACGGCGCGGTCCACCTCTTCTTTGTAGGGCGAATATCCTTTGCCAAAACTCATGTTAATCACGTCGGCCCCATTATCCACCGCATAGCGAATGGCATTGGCAACATCCTTATCACGCTCGTCGCCGTTAGGCACCGTCCGAACGACCATGATTTTGGTGTTGGTGGCTATGCCATTCATTCCAATCCCGTTATTGCGTTGAGCCGCAATGATACCGGCTACATGAGTACCGTGGCTCGGGTCGGGACCTTCAACATCGTTGTTTCCGTAATGGCGTTCAGTTTTGTCTTCATAGTTGTCTCCGACAATGGTTCGGGGATTGAAGTCGGGATTATAGCCGTATTTGGCAAATTCATAGATCTGTTTTTTCTGATCGGCAATGAGTGTGGAGTCGATGTCATTCTCCATCACGTAGCCCATCACATTTTGGGCAAACATGAGCTCCTGATTATCGGGCTGCAGGTTCTTTACATCCTCATAGGAATAGGAACTCGTCCCGAAATGCTCCATCAGTATTTGGTTTGCCTCTTTCATGCTGTTCTCCAGCGACTCTATATTATTGTATTGCTGCTGCAGCTCCCGGATTTCTTTTCCATAGTCCGATTTTATTTGTTGATAATAGGCGTACTTCTGCTGCTCTTTTTGAGAAAGAGAGGAAGTATCTGTATCCGCAAATTTTTGGTGCAAATCCCGGTAGATACGGGTGAGTTCAAAGGTGTCATGGTTCACGTTTTGCCCGTCCGGACCGCCAATAAAATTCCAGCCGTGCACGTCATCCACATAGCCATTTTGGTCGTCATCTTTCTGGTTGTTTGGGATTTCGTCCTTGTTGACCCAGATGACGTTTTTTAAATCTTCATGCTGAATGTCTACGCCACCGTCAATTACGGCTACAACAACCTCCTTTTTGGGGGATTTCTTGTTCAGAAGATTCTGGTATGCCCAATCGCTGCTGATTCCCCGGAACCGGGTACGCTCTTCATCGAGCTGATGCCATCCCTGCGGAGGTTCCAGCATCGTAGCAAAATCAACCGAATCGGGTACCTGTGTTTGCTGTTCTGCAGTTTCCTGTTGATTGGAATCTTGAGAAGCCTGTTTGGTTGTCGAACAGCTGTATAGAAAAAGAGAAGCTGTCAGCAGGATGAGAAGTCGCTTAATCATAAAAATCACCAGTGAGTTATTACTTCAGTTTGGGCAGATAAATGGATTGAATGTTATAGTTCGCGCACGTCCGACAGAAAGCGATCGGCTGCTTCCTGGAATGCCGTATGCACTGCTTCGGAACGGGCATCGCTAAGCCATTGCCCGGTAGGAGAGTTATAAAATGTTCGGTAATCCTTGAGCATCGTCGTATCTACATCATGATACATCAGCAGCAATTGGTTTGAGAGCTCCTGTTCAATCTGGCCCTGAATGCGGCTGTTGAAATTACCTACGATATCGTCAATTTGAGATTCGTTAAAAGATCGCTGATCACTTAAAACGCTAAAGGCAGAAACGAGAGCCCGGAAAATAATCGTCTGAGACCTTACTTCGGAATTTACCGCATTTTGGGCATTGATCAGGGAACGAACGATCTCTTGGCGATCCTCGGGCGGGGGATTTTGTTCATATTCATACTTTGAGATGATCCGCTTTCGCATCCCCTGAATGGTATAAAATTCGTGCTCCTGGCTCATTACGCTATCCGCCGTTGGAGTATCCAGCCATTCAAGCACGGAGTCGGCAAAAGCGGGCTTGTATTGTTTTTCAAGGGAATGATGGGCACTTTCGGAAAGGGAATCGGTATTGAACGCTTTTCTGAAGATCTGCATCATCTGATCATTCTTGTCGGTCGGCAATCCAAAGGGATTCTGCGAAAATTGCTGGTTAAGGTCTTTCGACACCTCATTTAGGCTGGCTTCAACAGGCAAGGCTGAAAAAATACGGCTGATGGCTTCCTCTTTGTCGGGAGTAACCGAGCCCTGGGCAACGCTCAAGCAGGGCATCATCAGAATTAATATGGCAGATAACAGTTGGCTGGCTCGCGTCATCATCTAAATGTATTAACAAATTAAAAGTCCAAAATTTGATATGCAATCTAACTATAATTTATAAACACGAAAAATGTATTGTGAGTAGATATGTAGTCAACAGTTCGACCCCTGCTCCTATATAGATTTATAAGTTTCAAAAGTTTAAAAACATATATTTATTCGGAATAAGTCCTAACTTAGACAATAAAAGTTGATCATTTCTTCGTTATTAGGTAAAGTTTCAGAAAGGGGAAATCTACTTTCGGCTTAAAATGTGAGGTTATTATGAGCAATTCCGCACTTACCGTTGATCTGTTCACCAACGTGCAATCTGATTTTGAAGTATGTCAGTATAAAGTGCTGGCCGGACTCAAGTCGATTTCCGATGATTTTCAGCAAAATAGGATTTATCCTCATCTGAGTAACCTGATAGAGCTGAAAACAGTCCTGAGCGATATTCTTAAAAAGCTTCGGGATTTGCGGGCGCAGTTTCCCAAACGCATCAAAAAAATCGACTTCGTTAATCAGAAAATTGAACACGAAGTGGTATTTGTTGCGGGGGCAGATCTGTCCAAAGTTGAAGATCTGATTGCTTGGGCGCTGCCCTATATCGAAGCCAAGATTGAAGAGGGGAAAGCGATTTATGAGTTTGTGGATGAAGAGATTCAGCTGGAAGAGGTGGGAATCATACCCGGTTACACCGACGAAGGATACCTTTTTGTGCCGGATAACGAAGAGTCGAAGCTGTTGCTGTTTCAGTACGAAGTTACCGTTTTTAAAAGTGCCCAGGATGACTACCGGGCTTTGAAAACGGCTTTTTTAAAAGCGTTGGAGCAGGGCATGGCGCATCGCTCGCCCAACGCGATCAAGCTGGATTTAATCAATGAAAACAAAAAGCTACCCAATCCGGCTACGTTCGCCTTTAATACAGATCTGTATTTCCCGTTCCGGGAGACTATATTTCCGGTAACGAAACGTAAATTACTGCGTCAGCTATATAATTAAGCACTGTTCCGTCGTAGATTTATTCTGTCTGGAGTAGGTCGTTCAGGACCGGTTCACAATAGCCAGCGTACAGCGTGAAGCGCATACAAGCTTTTGTTTTTCGTTATGGATTTTGATTTCCCAGACCTGGATTTTTTGTCCTTGCTTTAACGGTTGGGCGATACCGGTAACGGTTTCACCCAGCCGGGCTGAGCGCAGGTGATTGGCATTGATTTCTATTCCGACGGCTGTTTTTTGATCATCCGACAAGGAAAGCCAGGCACCTACCGAGGCGAGGGTTTCCGCAAGTGTCACCGAGGCACCGCCGTGTAATAAACCGAAAGGTTGCACACTGTTTTCGTTGACCGGCATGGTAGCCTTTATTTCATCGGTTTTGAACGAGGTGAAATTGATGTTGAGGACGTCTCCCATATGTTTTTGGGGGACCTCAAGAAACTGTTTGACACGATCTTTAAGATCTGGTTGGATATACATAAATCTTTCTCTTACAATTCATTAGTTACTTTAAAATAATCAAAGTCGGTGAAGAAGAAATAAAAATGGACTTTTAAATAACCGGCAAACGTTTAACTTGTGTAAAAACACAGATATCCATACCAATGGAGGTTTGATATGGGATATGATTCGACTACCATCATCGCTGAGATTGACAAAGGCTTGCAAAAGCATGACAAGAAAGTACTGATTGGTACTAAAAGAAACGGGGAATGGGTTGAGACCGGGAGATCAGAATTTAAAGAGAAAGTACAGAAGTTAGCTCTGGGTCTGCATGAGCTGGGGGTTCGAAAGGGTGATAAGGTGAGCCTCCATTCTGAAAATAGCGCCGAATGGTTGATTTGTGATCAGGCGATATTGTCGCTTGGTGCGGTGAATGTGCCGATCTACACAACGCAGCCGGGCGATCAGATTAAGTATATCTTGGAGAATTCGGAAGCCAAAGCTCATATTGTTTCAAATGATGAGCTCTTCACGGATACTAAACCCATGATGAAGGACATCGAAAGTGTGGAGGCGGTGATTTCAATTTTTGGATCGAAATACGAGAAGCTTCGCGACTTTGATTCCATTCTGGAGATGGGGGCTAAAAAGCACGAAGAGAATCCCGATCTGTTTGAAGAATTGAAATCAAAGGTTACCCCTGATGATCTGGCAACTCTTATTTACACTTCGGGCACAACCGGCGATCCCAAAGGGGTGATGCTGACCCACCAAAATATAGCGTCTAATCTTTTGGCCTCCCTGGAACGTGTACCGTTTGATGACACTGTGCGTGAACATGAACGCATGCTTTCGTATCTGCCGCTTTCACATGTCTTTGAACGGCTGATTACCTATATGTATTTGCGGCTGGGATATCCGATTTATTATATCGAGGAAGTGGATAAGATCCGCGAGGATTTCCAGCACGTGAAACCCTTTTTCTTTGCAACGGTTCCGCGCCTGCTGGAAAAAATTCATACCGGCATAAAGGTCCGCGGACAAGAGTTCAGTGGTTTGAAGAAACAGCTTTATTACTGGGCTATCGGCCTGGCCGAGGAATACGACCCGGAGAACCCGCCCAGTGGACTGGGAGCAATTAAGCATAAAATTGCGGATAAGCTGGTGTATTCAAAGATACGTGATCTTTTCGGAAACAACCTGCTGGGCATAGTCAGTGGGGGGGCAGCGCTGTCGCCCACTTTGTTTCGTTTTATGAATGCACTGGGACTCATCTGTCTGCAGGGCTATGGGCTCACCGAGACGTCCCCGGTACTCTCGGTGCATGACAAAGATCACCTGCGAGTGGGAAGTTCCGGTATGCCGCTTTCAAATGTGGAAATTAAAATTGCGGATGATGGAGAAATACTCGCCAAAGGTCCAAACGTGATGCAGGGATATTACAATAATGAAGAGAAAACCCGGGAAGTATTTACTGATGACGGTTGGTTCCGGACGGGGGATGTGGGCAAGCTTGAAGATAATTACCTGTTTATTACCGATCGCAAGAAGTCAGTCTTTAAACTTTCCACCGGAAAGTATGTGGCGCCCCAAACCATCGAGAACCGGCTCGTAGAAAGCGGGTATATCGATCAGGCTGTGGTTATCGGATACAGCCGTAAGTTCTGTTCGGCTTTGATTGTGCCAAACTACGAAAATGTAGAAAAACGACTTAAGAGCAAGGGCAAATCAATGTCGGAAAACAAAAGTGAAGATCCAGGCGTACGGAAGATCATTCAGCGAGCGGTGGATAAAGTGAACCGCGACCTGTCGCCCTGGGAAACCGTGAAAAAATTTGTTTTGCTTGAGGAGCCTTTCACCATTGATTCCGGAGAGCTTACTCCGACTCATAAAGTTAAACGTCCGGTAGTACATGAACGTTATGAGGATGAAATTAACTCGATGTACGAGGATGAGGAAAGTGAAAAACAGGCCGAGGCTCAGGCAGAAAAATAGATTATCATTCAATAAAAAAGTAAATCTGAATTTCTAAGCTTTATTTATGTCGACTTCAAAATTTGCTATTCAGAAAGTTGCGGTACTTGGATCAGGAACGATGGGCAGCCAAATTGCGGCGCATTGTGTGAACGCCGGATTGCAGGTCTGGCTGCTGGATTTGAAAGACGAAGAGAGTGACAATCCCAATCAACAGGTGCTTGATAATATCAAGAAGCTGAAGAAGATGAATCCCTCGCCGCTTGGAATGCCCGAGTACGCCGACCGCATTCAGGTGGGCAATTTCACGGATGATTTTGAGGTGTTGAAGGAAGTTGACTGGATTTGCGAGGCCATCATCGAAAAGATGGATATTAAACAACAGATAATGAGCGACATTGAGGAGGTACGAACCGAAGGCACGATTGTTAGTTCCAACACCTCGGGTTTGCCCATTGGCAAAATCAGCGAAAATTGCAGTGAAGAATTTCGAAAGCATTTTCTGGGTACCCACTTTTTTAATCCGCCGCGCTACATGAAGCTGCTGGAAGTGATTCCTACGGATTCCACCTCGGATGATGTGGTGAATTATATGTCCCGTTTTTGCGAACGCGATCTTGGAAAAGGAGTAGTAGAATGCAAAGACACGCCGAACTTTATCGCCAATCGCATCGGGATCTTTTCGATGGCCAGCATCATGGCTTACTTTTTTGACGGCACCTTTCGGGCCGAAGAGATTGATTATCTGCTTGGCACCCTCACCGGCTATTCCAAGGCCGCCACATTCCGCACGGCCGATATGTCGGGGCTGGATGTGATTCATCATGTGGCCAATAACCTGTATCCTGCGATACCGGATGATGAACGGCGCGAGGTGTTTCAGCTGCCGGAATCTTTTGAAAAGATGGTTGAGGAAGGTAAATACGGCAATAAAGCCGGGGAAGGATTCTACAAGAAAGTACAAACCGAATCCGGTAAAGAGTACAAAGTAATAGATCCGGAGACCCACGAATATGAATCCCAGATCGATCCGGAGTTCGAAAGCGCCAGCGAAGCGAAAAAGAAATTCGATACTGCCGGAGAACGACTCAAATTCCTGGTCAACCAGGATGACAAAGCGGGCCGGTTCCTGTGGGATATCCACTGCGACCTGTTGTTGTATGCAGCGAATCGGATCCCCGAAATTACTAACTCGCTCGAATCCATTGATCGGGCGATGAAGTGGGGCTTTAACTGGGAGCTGGGTCCCTTTGAGCGCTGGGATGCTATTGGCGTTCGGGAGTCGGTCAAGCGTATGGAATCCGAGGGACGCGAGGTGCCGGATACCGTTTTTGAGATGCTGGACAGCGGCCGCGATTCTTTTTATGACAAAGAGGATGGTACGGTATACAACCTGGCTACCGGGGAGATCGAATCCCTTAGTCCACCGGCCGAGGGCGCTATTCAAGTATCGACACTCAAGGCCAACGGTAAAGAAATTTTTGGCAATGAAAGTGCCGGGCTCTATGATCTTGGGGACGGCATTGCACTCTTTGAGTTTCGCACCCGCAAGTATACTCTCGGTTTTGAGCTGGTGCAGGCGCTGGATAAGGCCTGTAATATTGTGAAGGATCGCTTCGACGGCTTGGTTATCAGTCATGACGGGGACAATTTTACCTATGGCGCTAACCTGATGGAAGCAATGCAGGCCTGGCAACAGGGAGATAAAGAGCGTGTGCAAAAAGCAGCCAAGAATTTCCAGGATGTAGCCGTGGGACTGCGCTATCAGCCGTTCCCGGTTGTAGTAGCCCCGTTCGGACGTGCGCTGGGCGGCGGTGTCGAATTTATTTTACATGCTGATGAAGTGGTAGCTCATCACGAACTCTACGCCGGACTGGTGGAAGTAGGCGTGGGATTGCTGCCGGCCGGAGGAGGTACCAAAGAGATGCTCTACCGCACGATGCAGCAGGTAATGGATGATGAACAGGCGGATCCGATGCCGAATATCAAGGAGGTTTTTAAAACGATAGGAATGGCCAAGGTTTCGGACGGGGCTCCCAAAGCCCGTGAAATGGGATATCTGCGTGATTCGGACCTGGTGGTGATGAATAGAGATCTGCTGATTACGAACGCCAAAGCGGAGGCCCGTCGTATGGCTGATGCCGGCTATCATCCACCGGAACAACCAAGTATCAGGGTAATGGGAAAACAGGCTTTGAGCTCGCTGAAGCTAATGCTCTACATCATGCATGAAGCCAATTTCATTACTGATTACGATAAAGTGGTGGCCCGTAAAGTAGCTTATATTATGAGCGGGGGCGACCTCAGTGAACCACAGGATGTTCCCGAAGATTATCTGTTGCGACTGGAACGCGAGGCGTTTTTGGAGCTGCTTGAAGATGAACGGACCCAAGCTCGCATTGAACATATGCTGAAGAAAGGCAAACCGTTGAGGAATTGAGTTGGATTAGTCATGAGTCTTTGAGTAGTGAGTATTTAGTCGTGAGTCTTGAGTATTGAGTTATGAGTATTGAGTAATTTGAGTAGTGAGTTATGTGTCATGGGTCCTGAGCTAGAAGTTATTTTTACTGTAAGGTTGTTGATCATTTGAGGTCTTACTTATATAAATTTTACTCAAGATCAGAAAAGATGAATAGGTTCAAGAATTTGGAAATTTGGAATCGAGCGGTAGAGTTAGCTACAACCGTATATGAGATAACTTCTGACTTTCCGAATGAAGAAAAATATGGATTGATTTCCCAGTTGAGAAGATATGTCGTCTCAATTAGTTCTAATATAGCAGAAGGCGCAGGAAGAAATACTGACAAAGATTTCGCTCGCTTTTTGAGTATCGCTTACGGATCAGCGTATGAGTTAGAAACTCAAATAATTATAGCAACAAATTTGAAATTATTAGATGATAGAGAAAGCATAAAACTATGTGAGGAAATAAATGTATTACAAAAGATGATCTATGCCTTCTCAAAGAAGTTGAATGGGAGTTAATACTAGCAAAATCACAAGACTTACGACACAAAACTCAAGACTACCTACTATGAAAGAAGCTGTTATTGTTGCTGCGACGCGAACACCATGTGGAAAGGCGAACAAGGGATCCCTGCGATTTACCGCTCCGGATACGCTGGGTGGGGAAGTGATTAAATCACTGCTGGAGCGAGCGCCCAACGTCAAGCCCGAAAATGTGGATGATGTTATTATGGGGTGCGCCTTCCCGGAAGCGTCCCAGGGATTGAATATTGCCCGTCAATGCGCAGCGCTGGGTGGACTTCCGCCTTCGGTTCCGGCAGCTACGATGAATCGTTTCTGTTCGTCGGGATTGCAGACCATCGCGCAGGCTTCCGAACGAATCATGACCGGAGGAGCCGATATCATTATTGCCGGCGGCGTGGAATCCATGTCGCTCGTCCCGATGGGGGGATATGTGGTTCGACCCAATGCCGATCTGGTCGACAACTATCCCGAAATCTATATTAACATGGGATTGACGGCCGAAAATGTGGCAGATAAATATGATGTGAGTCGCGAGGCGCAGGATGCCTTCGCCTTTCGCAGTCATCAGCGGGCTATAAAAGCATGGGAAGAAGGCTATTTTGATGATCAGATAACCCCGGTAAAAGTGCAGGAAAAGAAAGTGACCGCCGGTGGAGAGGTAGAAGAGCAGGAGTTTTTGTTTGACACCGATGAAGGGCCGCGGAAGGATACCTCCAAAGAGATACTGGCTAAGCTAAATCCGGCATTTAAGCAGGGAGGGAGTGTTACGGCCGGGAATTCTTCTCAAATGAACGATGCCGCTTCGGCCATGCTGGTGATGAGCCGTGAGCGGGCGGAAGAACTCGAACTGAAGCCTATCGCACGATATGTCGGTTTTTCGGTAGCCGGAGTGCCGCCCGAAATTATGGGTATTGGCCCCGTGGAAGCTGTTCCCAAAGTGTTGAAACAGACCGGTATGGATTTATCCGATATTGATCTGATAGAGCTGAACGAAGCTTTTGCTGCACAGTCGGTAGCGGTTATTCGCGAGCTGGGACTGGATGAGGATATTGTCAATATTAATGGTGGAGCCATTGCCATGGGGCACCCGCTGGGCTGTACCGGAGCCAAGCTTACTACCCAGATTCTCCACGATATGAAGCGTCTGGATAAACAGTTCGGTATGGTAACCATGTGCGTGGGCGGTGGCATGGGCGCAGCCGGTATTTTCGAAAATTTAGGCTGATGAACCCGAGGCAGGATATCCGGATGTTTTTTGATTTATTTGATATGAATAAAAACCAGTTTGGGTAGTATTGTTGCGTTGGCATTATTGACTGAAGTTGTTCCCGGATTTTAAATTTCAAAATTTTTAAACTGGTATTTCTATGTTTACTGATGACACGCTTGAGGGCCAAACCATCCTGATAACCGGTGGCGGAAGCGGGCTGGGCCTTTCCATGGCAAAAAAGTTTGCTTCGCTGGGCAGTAATATTGCTATCTGTGGACGAACCGAGGAGAAACTGAAGAAGGCAACTCAGGAAATCTCCGATAAGGGAAAAGACGGCACAGAAGTACGTTATTATGTGGCTGATGTGCGTGACTATGATCACGTTAAAGAGATGGTTGACGAAGTTGTGTCGGATTTTGGTTCCATGACCGGCTTGGTCAATAATGCGGCCGGTAACTTTCTATCGGCTTCTGAAGATCTCACCCCCGGTGGTTTTAAAGCCGTAGTGGATATTGTGTTATATGGTTCATTCAACTGTACTCATGCTTTTGGCAATTATCTTATTGATCAGGATAAGGAAGGAAATATTTTGAATATGGTTACCACCTATTCCGAGTCTACCGGTTCGGCCTTTGTTTTGCCCTCAGCCTGTGGCAAAGCGGGAGTCCTGGCCATGACCCGCTCGTTGGCTTACGAGTGGGCAACTTATGATATCCGATTGAATGCCATTGCTCCCGGACCGTTCCCCACCAAAGGGGCCTGGGAGCGGCTGGTTCCTGATGAGGATGCCAAAGAGCAGTTTCTCTCGAAGATACCGGCCCGTCGATTTGGTGACCATGAAGAGCTGGCAAACCTGGCTACGTTCCTGATGTCGGATATGGCGCCCTATATCACGGGAGAGTGCGTAGTGATTGACGGTGGTGAGCGGTTGTCGGCAGGGCAGTTTAATTTTATTGACCAGCTGGGATCACGTGATCAGGTCAAGAAATTCTTTGCGGCTATGCGTGAACGAACGCAATAGCAAAAGGTTATTCAGGTTCGGGCAAGACGGTTGTTTATCTTATCCATCGTCTTGGAGAGTTCCAGCAGATGAAAGCCGTTGTAAATAGTGGGGCGATTTAGTTGTATGGATTTGATGAACTCAAGAGCTGCCAGTCCTGCAGATTTTGTTGCATCGAAGGATTGCCGGGAGAAATGAAGATTTTGATTCTGATCTTCTTCGCCCAACCGCACCGTTTGTTCGAGTACATCACAGTCCAGCAAGAAGTTATGGTCAGCGGCGTGCCGGTGATGATTATTAGCGGATGAGGCAGTATTTACATAAATGTTTGCCGTTGCGCCACTATCAAATCGCAGCAGCATATGGAGCGCATACAAATGATCTTTGGAAAGCTCTACCGTACGCAGGTCGATATGATGGACGGCACCGTTTATCCAGCGAAGACAGAAAGCCAGCTCATCTACCCAGTAGTAATCGAAAGGATGTCCTGACTCCAGGTAGTTGGAATAATTAAGTTCACGGGTGATTTGTATAAAAGTCGGTTTAGCTACTTTCTTGTTCATCCACTTGGAAGCAGGCGCCAACGTAGGCCAATGGGAGAACTGAAGCTGGACGTTGGCTTCTTCAGCGGCGTGATAGACCTGCTCCACCTGTCGTGTGTCGGTAAGCAAGGGAGCTATCAGGAAAACGTGGTAGCCTTGTTTAACAGCGTTGAGTACTGTCTTAAGGCGACCTTTACTCTCATCAAACAGCAGACAGGCATCCACCTCGCCCACACTGGAGAGTTTTGGTACAATTGTAACTTCGGATACCAGTCGGTGGGGACGCAAGTGTTCCTCCCATGCGACTGCCCGATCTGCCGGACCAACGATCCCAATTTTCATAAACTCAGATTTATGTCATGAATTACAAATCATAGTTATGAAATAGGGATTTAATTTCAAAACAGATTATTGAGCCGTTTCCGGAGGCACATCCCTTCTGTTAATCGGGCATGACCAGTGCCAGAATAAAGTAAAGCAGGACGGGACTACCCCAGCCAAGAAAGGTGAGGATGACAAAAATGATCCGCACAATAGTTGGATCCCACCCCAGATATTCGGCAATACCACCGCATACACCGGAAATCATCTTGTCGGTATGTGATTTCTTTAAACGAGCTCCCATAAATATAAGTGTTTGGTTCTTAGTGGCTTGATTTAGTCGTACGTGAAGGTCAGGCAGATGTTTCAGATGATTTTATATTCATATAAAAAGAAAGGCCGAAGTAGTAAAAGGGAAAAATAAAGGAAGAGTAAACCAGTAATGCCGGTGATTTATCAAAATAATACATCAGCGCAATAAGCTGCAGCATGAAGATTGTGCCTAAAACCAGCGTCAGTGTCTGCAGATAATCGGTGCGTGAAGGATATAAAAACTTAACCGGTAAAAAAGTGACGAGGGCGAACATCAGCATGATGGCTGAAGCATATCCAACCGGAATGTGAAGCAGGAAGATGTAAAAGACGACAATATTCCAGTAGGAGGGAAACCCCCGAAAAAAATGATCATCGGTTTTGGCTTGCGTATTAGAGAAGCCAAAAGCACTGGCCATGGCGCAAATGCCTAAAACCCAAACCGGGAGGTGCATAGTGGCATAGATCCACAGCATGGGCGCAAGGGTCCAGGTTACATAGTCTATGATGTTGTCCATTAGGCCACCATCAATTTCAGGAGCATTTTTCTTGGTATCGGCGGCGCGAGCGAGGGTCCCGTCAACGGAATCGATTACAGCCGAGGCCGCAAGCACCCAGATGGCATGCTGATAAAAGCCATCATATATTAAGACAACAGCCCATACGCCTAAAGCAGCGCCTAAAGCTGTTAAAATATGCACCCCATATGCTGCCGTTTTTTTCACGGATCAGACCTGTAAGTAGTTTATGTGCCTTCTGTATTTCCTTCGTAATAAAATAAAAAAAGCGGAACCTATGAAGTCCCGCTTTCCCAATTAGGATATGATTATTGGTATTTTGCAATTCTCCGGCGCGCGAATATTGATTAGTAAACTAAGTAAGGAGTGCCTGCTTTTAGCCTTTTGTTTCTTTTGGCAGTTGGTAGGTAATAGGCAGCGAAAACTGTACGGGCACGGGTTGGCCGTCCTGTCGGCCCGGTTCAAACTCGGCATTCTTAACAACACGGAGTGCTTCTTCGTCGCATCCGCCGCCAATGCCTTTGATAACCTGCGGGTTTTCCACTTTACCCTGCTTATTTACTACAAACTGTATAATCACGCGCCCTTCAATTTTTGCCTTTCGTGCTTTTTCCGGGTAGATGATGTCTGTTTGCAGAGCGGCAAGCCCGCCTTTGAGTTGTGGCATTGTTTCGACTTGTACGTAGTAATCTTCTTTTGTGGTGCTGTTAGACTTGGCCATCTCTTCGTCGGTTTTCAGGTCACTAAACGCTTTGTCCGGATTATTCACCGTAATTTCAACCGCTCCGTTTTGGCCGGCTTGCCCGTACTTATCCGTGGCTTTTCCGTTTTTTAGCACGTTGATTGACTGGATATATTTAGGTTTCAGCCGCATAATTTTGTTGCGTTGGGTATCGTCGGTTTGGTCCCATTGCTCTCCATTGACCACATACAGGGGATTTGTCTGTGTTTTCGGACTTTCTTTGAGCTGGGTTTGGGCTTGTTGCAGTTCATTGTTGGTGATACCGTTGTCGGTCATATCGGTGCAGGAAATGGTTATTACAACCAGTAAGGCGCCCAGGACGGTTACGATTACGCTTGACCGGAACTTTGATGGTAGTCGGGTTTGAGAAGTCATAGTTTGAATACGTTTTTTAAGATTAGAAGAATTTACAGCCATGCTCATTGCCAGTGATGAGGAGTATTCTCGTTCCGCCAATCGGAATAGCAGAGCGGCATACTGTTTCCTGGAAAATTGCTTGTTCGCCAACACCTCGGTGTCGCAGGTAATTTCACGATATTCGTGCGTGGTATTGTGCAGGTAGTGGGCCAGCGGATGTATCCAGAAAATTGATTTGATTGCCAGCAGGATTCCATTCAGCAGATAGTCGCGATGTTTCATATGCATTAGTTCGTGCTGCAGGGCCATAGCCAGCGATTCCGGACTGTTCTGAAAATCGGCCGGGATTACAATGCGTGCTTTCAACCATCCATAGGTAAAGGGAATCCCGGTATCAGGAGAAAACGCTATCTGTACCTGCTGTATTTGCCGGGATGCGCTCGGCAGCCGTTCGACCAACTCCGGGTATTCCATTAAGGGATGGAAGGTTAAATTTTGCTCCATTTTTTTAATCTGAAGAAAACTAACCGCTGTTTTTAGGAGGTAAAACATCGCCCCGCAAATCAGAAGGAGCCCTATCAGGCCGAGTCCCGCAGCAGGAGACCATAGCGTTGATTCTGTTGCCGGTGTACTGCCGGAGACGGTCAATGCAATAGGATTTTCTATAGTAAAGAGCCGGGGAGCAGCCATTGTGCCCGTAGTAAAAAAATCACTGACGTATGAAGCCAGGATACCTGCCGGCAAGCTGATCAGCAGGGCAGCTCTGCCGTGATACTGGTACACTGCCGGTATCGATTTTCCGAAATGCAACAACAGGGCGGCGGGAATTGCGATAGCGGTCCATATTAGGGCAGGAAACCATAGGTGTTCCATCATTAATTCGCCAAGTGTTTGAAGTACGTGAATTAAATCTGTCATGGTCAGTCCTCCATTTGATCAATCATGTTTTTAATCTCGATGAGATCTTTATCGGTCATATCGTCACTGTGTACCAGTGCCTGCACCAGTTCCTTGGGCGACCCTTTAAATACTTTTTTCATTAGCTCAGAAATCAGGTTGGAGCGTACAGCTTCCGGTTCCTGGGCAGGACTGTAAACATAGGTAACTCCATCCTTGCGATATTGGAGGTATCCTTTTTCAGCCAAATTTTTCATTACGGTCATGATAGTGGTGTAGGCGACTTCACGTTTTTTAAGAATCTCTTTACGTACATCTTTGACGGTAGCTTCACCCAGATCCCAGACGTGGTGCAGTACCTCCATTTCAGTTTCACCAAGTGGTGTTAATGATTTTTTCATGATATCAGTATTGTTTCAATAGTTTTAACTAACTAGTACTAATATAATAGTATTAAATTTTATGTCAAGCGGAAAATCGGAAATTCTTATTTCAAAAATTCCTTAATACATCTTATAGCTTGTTCTGGGGATTCGGCAAGCTTGGGAATAGGGTACGGTAGGCTTTTGACAAACTGATATAGTTTGTCTGAAGAATTGAGCAGGATAATCGGTTTTTGTGCTTTTAGTGACAGCATGATTTCGGAAGTCGTTCCGGCACCGACTCCGCAACCGATGATAACATCCGAACTGAGTACATTAATATTATTGCGTGCCCCGCTGATACCCGTACAAATTGGAATATCCAAATACGGTGATGCCTGTTCACGATTTTCGTCAGGCAGAATGCCAATCACAAGTCCGCCGGCTTCTTGAGCGCCGTGGGAGGCCGCATCCATGACGCCGACATTTCGACCACCTGTAAGTAATACCCAATGTTGTTCTGCTATGAGCCGGCCCAGCTCAAAAGCCAATTCTTGTTCTTTTTGAGTGGCTCCTTCGCCGGGACCCATTACCCCAATAATCGTTTTCGCCATACCGTTCTTTTCTGATCGTTAATTTTGATTTAGGAACGCAAATATCAGTATTCCGATTGCACTGATACATTCTTTTTCTCAACTGCATTATATAATGAGCTACAGACAAAATCTCGAACAAATTGACCGCCGAATACCTCGAACGGATTTATCGGGGCATGACAAAGCGGTATTTATCCTTCACGATCAGCTTAATCTGGGAGTTTGGCCGGATTGGATACGTAAGGAAAAACCACTGCTGATATTTATCGAGTCGGTGGCCAAGGGAAATGCGCTGCCATATCATAAAAAGAAACTGACGTATGTGTTGAGCTCCATGCGTCATTTTGCACTGGCATGTCATGAGGAGGGGGTCCCGGTTTACTATTATGCCACCGAAAAGCATTATGGAGCGGGGTTGGAGGAGCTTATGGAGCAGAGCCTTATGCATCTCACATATATGACACCATCAGAATGGGACAGCAGACAGCGGTTGCAGAAGTTGAAATCGAATTATCAAGAACGGGTACAAGAAATCCCAAATGCCTTCTTTGTTGCGGATCCCGAAGAGTGGAAACCCAATATCAAACCCGGCTACCGAATGGAGTATTTTTATAGGGATATGCGACGAAAGACGGGTTACCTGATGAAGAATGATGCGCCGGAAGGCGGGGAGTGGAATTACGATGAGGATAATCGGGAATCGCTGCCGGCTGATTATGCAGTCCCTGAAGTCAAGGGATTTGAACTGGATGAGGTTACGAAAGAAGTTATAGCACTGGTGGATCAAAAATTTCCCGGACATTTCGGATCCCTGGAAAACTTTAATTTTGCGGTTACTCGCCAACAGGCTCTGAAAGCATTGGACGAATTTGTGGAAGAGCGCCTTTCGGATTTCGGGCCCTACGAGGATGCGATGGCGACTGACGAACCCTACCTGTTTCACAGCCATCTTTCGCTGTATCTGAATAATGGTTTGTTATTGCCTTGGGAAGTATGCGAACGGGCGATACAGGCTTACGAGGAGGGACGTGCTCCGCTCAATTCTGTGGAAGGGTTGGTACGGCAGATACTGGGATGGCGGGAATTTGTGCATATCTATTATGAAGCCCTGATGCCGGAGATTCGGGAAACCAATTTCCTGGACTTTCCGGAAGAGTTGCCGGAACTGTTCTGGACGGGGGACACGGACATGCACTGCATGAGCCAAAGCCTGAAACCGGTAATTGATCAGGGCTATTCCCATCATATTCAGCGGCTGATGGTATTAAGTAATTTTAGCAATTTAACCCGGACCGATCCGCGTGAGTTAAATCAATGGTTTTGGCTGGCCTATGTAGATGCTTACGAATGGGTAGTCTTGCCGAACGTGTTGGGGATGTCCACCTTTGCCGACGGTGGGGTGTTAGCTTCCAAACCGTATGTGAGCAGCGGAAATTATATCAATAAGATGAGTGATTACTGCAAATCATGCGAGTATAGCATCACCAAGAAAACGGGCAAAAAAGCCTGTCCCTTTAACTATCTGTACTGGAATTTTGTGGATGAGCAAAGGGAGGCGTTTGAGGTCAGCGGACGCAACAGTTTTATGGTGAATAGATACGATAAGAAATCCGAGGAAGAGAAACGGGCGATCAAAAAATCGACGGAAGAATTTTTGGAAAAGTTATCCCGCTACTCCCTTGATCAAGGATAGATAATGAGACTATTTTTCGCGATCATTTCTTGGATTTTTACGTGTATAAAATACATTTAATAACGGTTCCAACCGGTAATTCTAGCACAGGAATTCTTATTCTTGCAATAATTTTTGCAAGAATAAGAATTATAAGCCGGATTTTTCAACACTTTTCTAAATCCTCTCTGACCTTCTCATTACGCTTAAAAAAGCCTTTTTGAGTAATAGAGGTGGCTTCTAGTGCGTTCAAGCCAAATAGTAATCTGCAAGTATTGCACGTATTTTTCATTATTAGAATCAAATTTATTGAATGGGTTGCATCTGTTTATGAGAATGGTTAAAAATGAACAACGGAAAGAAGTGTATAAAACACACTTAGAGAATTAGACGATTCTCGATTGCAAAAATCATTGCAATTTGATCGCTATCATGTTAACCAAATTGGGGATTTATGAAGTCACATCTACAACAGAAAAGCCTGTTGCTGATTGCGTTATTTTTTGCTTTTTGTGCAGTTGATGCAACAGCACAGCATACAGTTTCGGGAAGGGTGATTGATGCCAGTACATCGCAAACATTGCCGGCCGTAAATATCTTAGTAAAAGGTACTACGCGGGGAACTTCTACGGATGCACAAGGAGAATACGAATTAACGGTTCCTTCAGCGACCGATACTTTGGTATTTTCCTATGTTGGATATCAGAATCAGACCGTGCCGATCGACGGGCGAACAGAAATTAACATCTCGATGCAACCCCAGGCATTGGTCGGGGAAGATCTCGTTGTCGTTGGATATGGTACTCAGCAGCGTCAGGATGTAACCGGATCAATTTCGCAGGTGGATGCTGGAGAAATGAAGAAATTTTCAAGCAGTGATCCGGCTGATTTATTACAAGGACGTGTCGCTGGTGTACAGGTTCGCAGTAATGGTGAGCCAGGTTCCATTCCCGATGTACAAATACGCGGGGTCGGGACTTTTGGTGACAGCCAACCCTTATATGTTATTGACGGGGTGCCGGTAGGGACGAGTATTCGTGATTTTAGTCCCAACGATATTGAATCGGTTCAGGTGCTAAAAGATGCTTCAGCTGCAGCAATTTATGGATCCAGAGCTGCAAATGGTGTAGTTATTATCACTACCAAAACAGGCACGAAGGAAACCCCGTTGCAGGTAAAATACAGTGGCTATTACGGAATAGATCAGGTTTGGCAGCGTATACCTGTGACTGGTCGGCAGAATTATCAAATGTTAAGTAATGAGGGACAGCGTAATGCTGGATTAACAGTTGCTCCGGGGAATGATCCGAATTCGCCGGTTTATATTGATGATATTAATACCGATTGGCAGGATGTCGGATTAAAGCGTGGGCAGAGGATGAATCACAATTTAAATTTTTCCGGCGGTGGCGAATATACCACCTATAATATTTCGCTAGACTATCTCAACAATAAAGGTACTCTGGTGGGACACGGACCGGATTATAAACGATATTCTGGAAGGATTAATACCGTATCCGAGAAAGGGATTTTTAAATTTGGCCAGACGCTTTATTACACGCATACCGATGAAAAGGCTCTTAATTACGAGACTAATGTATTAACCGGTGGTCGCCCACCAATGATTGTGGATTTAGTCACGGCAATTCCCACGCTGGGTGTATATGACGAATCCAATATCGGGGGATGTGCCGGTACGGAGTCGGATATTCATCGGGCAATTATACTGAACGTACCCTGCATTAACCAGTTGCTGGAAGGAGAAACTTATGTTGATCGTACTTTTGGATCAGCTTACGCGCAGCTTCAGCTGCTGGATCAGGGAGGGCATAACCTGAGATATAAATTGAATGTGAGTTATGATCGCACTAATGTGAGAAATACGTATTGGGTACCAGAATTTGAGATGGGCTTTTTCTTCAATAATACCAAAGCTCGTCTTAACGATGGTGAAAGCATCTATACAACCGCGTTGATTGAAAATACGCTGACTTACCAGAAAGAGTTTTTTGGCAAACATGATATGAAATTGTTACTTGGACAGACATTCCAGAAAGGCTCTTCTGTGTTCAGGAACGGCTATTCCGAGCAGTTTACCCAACCTTATTTCCCAGTATTAGATAATGGAACAAATCAAACGGCCAGCGGTAGTGAGTTTGAAAATTCACTAGCATCATATTTCGGTCGTTTGAACTATAATTATGATGATCGTTATCTGCTGACAGCCACTATCCGTCGTGACGGGTCTTCTCGATTTGCACCGAATTATCGATATGGGAATTTCCCTTCCGCATCGCTTGGTTGGAATGTACACAACGAGAATTTTATCCAGCTGCCGGAGTTTATTTCCAAGTTAAAGATCCGGGCTAGTTACGGTCAGCTTGGGAACCAAAATATTGGTGATTACTTGTATACGAATACCGTTAATCCGGGAGTCGTATATAATTGGGATGGATCAAAGGTTATTGGCGGTATTCAAACCCAAATTTCTTCCAATGATATCAAATGGGAGACCAAGACAACGAAAAATATTGGCCTTGATGCCTCTTTCTTAGATAACAAATTTGACCTGTCCGCAGAGTATTACAATAGTGTTACAGATGATATCCTGGTGGGTGTTCCGATTCCCCTTTCGGTAGGGGCCAATAATTCGCCTACGGTAAATGCCGGTAAACTCGAAAATTCAGGATTGGAATTTTCGCTTACCTATAGCAAATACAAAGGCGATTTTACTTTTGATATCACAGCTAATCTGAGTACACTCAAAAATAAAGTGTTGTCGCTGGGCGGGGATGACGAGCCTATTTACGGCGTAGGAACCAAAACGGAAGTTGGCGGTGAAGTTGGACGTCACTTCGGTTATGTGACGGAAGGTATTTTCCAATCCCAAGAAGAAATCGACAATCATGCTTTCCAAAATGCCGGGACTTCACCGGGAGATCTTATCTTCAAAGATCTCAATGATGATGGTGTTATTAACGCTGACGATCGGACCTATCTGGGAAGTGGAATTCCAAGCTTTAATTATGGGCTGAATTTTACCGGTCAGTATAAAAACTTCGACTTTACAGTGTTCGCGTCCGGTATGGGAGGATATAAAATTAACAGTCGCATGTATCGCATGTTGATGTTGACCAGTGATTATCTGAATTATCACAAGGATATGCTGGACCGATGGACGCCGCAGAATACCAATACAGACATCCCGCGCAGAATTTCAGGGGACCCCAATAACAACGGGCGTAACTCCGACCGGGAAGGGTGGCTCCAAGACGGTACACACCTGCGTATAAATACAGTGTCAATTGGCTATAACTTGCCCAAAAAATTGCTGGATAATTATGGTGTACAGTCGACCCGGGTTTACGTAAAAGGACAAAACCTGTATACCTTCCAGTACTATAAAGGTTTCAATCCAGATTTTACTTCCGGAACGTTTGAGCCTGGATTTAATAATGGCTCGTATCCCAAACCCCGAACCTTTATGGTTGGGATCGATATTGCCTTTTAATCTCAACTTTCAAGCAATTTGATAGCCAACAAGAATTTAATTCCTAAGACCATGAAGAAACTAACATTTATAATTGCACTTTTGATGATCGTGGGTTGTAGTGATCAGCTCGATCTTACAAACCCCAACGAACCTACGTCGGATACCTATTGGAAAACTGAGGCCGACGCTATGCGGGCTAGTTCGGCCATGTATAATGGCTTGATTATGGATGGAACTTATATGCGGATGATTCCTGCATTAACCGATGGCAGAAGCGATGGGTTTCAAGCCGATACCCCTTGGCCAGATCTTTGGCAGGTAGCTGCATTCAACGTCCCTGCTACTTCTGGCCCCGTGGAATGGGTTTGGAGAGAGCATTACGTACTTATATATCGCACCAATCAGGTATTGCACTACGTGCCAGATATGGATATCGATCAGGGCTTGAAGGATCGTATTGTGGGACAAGCTCACTTTTTACGCGGCTTGGCTTACTTCAATCTGGCCAATAATTTCAAGCGCGTACCCATTTCTGATGCGTTGCCCGATCAGGATGAATATAATGCACCAACTGCTTCCGAAGACGAGCTTTGGACGCAAATCATTGATGATTTTAAAGCAGCCAAAGAGAACCTTCCGGTTACCTATGATAATGTAGACGGACCTGATCAGGGGCAGGTGGGTCGTGCTACCTCGGGTGCGGCAACGGGTATGCTTGGTAAAGCCTATCTATACCGCCAGCGTTGGCAGGATGCGGCCGACGAGTTCGAATTGTTGATTGACAATAACAGTCCCATGGCTATTTATAGCCTCGTAGATGATTATCGCCACAACTTTGATGTGGCCCATGAAAATAATTCGGAATCCCTGTTTGAAGTTCAGTTTGCAACCCCTGATCAGGTCGGTGGTTCCGTAATGAATTACTGCTGCGAGCCGAACAGTAACTGGATGCAGGTATCCTCACAGGCCTACACTTATGCGGCCGAAGGATACGGGTATTCCGACTTTTTGCCGTCACGCTGGTTGTACAACGAGTTCAATCAAGAGCAGACGGTAAACGGTAATAAAGATCCACGGCTTATTGATACTATTGTTTCCTATGAACCGGGTGAAAATTCTACGACTGTGTATGGAGATCCCTGGCCGTATACTGATACAACGGCTATCTACCCTCGAAAATATACTAACGAGGGATTACCACAGCCGGAGTTGCGCGAGCAGTCGGGTATTAATTACCGGGTATTGCGCTTTGCGGATATTTATATGATGTACGCTGAAGCCCAAAACGAACTTGGGAATCAGGCTTTAGCGGCTGAATATATCCAGCGAGTGCGCGATCGTGCTAATTTACCTAATAGACAAACTGAGTTTGCTGGTTACACACAGCAGGAAATGAGGGATCAAATTGCCCACGAACGCGCCCTTGAATTTGCTATTGAGGCTCAGCGTATTCACGATCTTATTCGCTGGGGTTGGTTCGATGATCCAAATAAGGTAGAGATGCTTCGCCAGCGCGACCCAGAGTTTAATTCTTGGTCTCCGGGCGATCAGTACTTACCGATTCCGCAGCGTGAATTGGATGTAAATCCGAACCTGGAACCGAATCCGGCTAATAACTAAACCAATAAATAAGTAACGTTTATCCTGCCGGGATTAGCCGGCAGGATTTTTTTACCAGGTGATTCGGATTATATAAATCTTCCTACTTGTTAAGTGTGGAATATTGAAAACCCGGTTTATTTTTCTGAGCTATCAGCATCAATCAAATTATGGGATAGATATTTGAAAAGAGGTATTCGTGGCATGAGATACTCAAATCATAAATTTAAACAGCCATTTATCAAGATTACTGGGATGGCACTGTTACTGTTTTGTGCAGTTTTTCAATATCCAAAGGCACAGACAGCTAACAACAATAACAATATAGATCCCATTAAACTTGAGCTATTTCCGTTAAATAAGGTTCAATTGCTTGATAGTCCGTTCAAAAAGGCAATGGAGCTCGACGGTGAATATCTGATGAAATTAGATCCCGACCGCTTATTGGCACCTTATTTAAAGGAGCTAGGCTTGGAACCCAAAGGCGAAAACTACGGAGGCTGGGAAGACAATGGTGTAATGGGAGAAGGACTTGATGGCCACTCACTAGGGCACTATCTGTCAGCATTATCCATGATTTATGCATCGACCGGTAAACAGAAATTCAAAGACAGGATCAGTTATATTATTGATGAGCTGCAGTGTGCCCAGGAGGCCAATGACACTGGATATGTGGGTGGAGTACCCAACGGAGAAAAAATATTAAATGAAGTAGAGCATGGGAAAATTAATGCAGAGCCCTTCAGTCTCAACGGAAGCTGGGTTCCATGGTATAATCTACACAAAACGTTTGCCGGGCTTAGGGATGCCTATCGCCATGCCGGAAGCGAACAGGCGCTTGATATTCTTATAAAGCTATCCGACTGGGCCGTAGAATTTTCGAACCATTTGACGGATCAGCAATTCCAGAAAATGCTTCAAACCGAGCAGGGTGGCATGAAGGAGGTGATGGCTGATATATATGGCATTACCGGGGATAAGAAATATTTGGAGCTGACCAAGCGGTTTACTCATCATGCAGTGATGGATCCATTAGCTAAGAATGAAGATAAACTGCAGGGGCTCCATGCCAATACCCAGATTCCCAAGATTATTGGAGCGGCACGACAATATGAAGTTTCCGGTGATAAGGAGATGAAAAATGTCGCTTCCTACTTCTGGCAAACAGTTGTAAATGGACGCACGTATGTTAATGGAGGCAACAGTGACCACGAACACTTTGGGGAGCGCGGTAAATTGGCCCAGCGTTTGAGTCGTTCCACCTCTGAGACCTGCAACACTTATAATATGTTGAAACTGACACGCCATCTCACTCAATGGGAGGCCAACCCTGCCTATGCCGATTATTATGAACGAGCGCTTTACAACCACATTTTGGCTTCACAGGATCCGCAGACGGGCATGTTTGCCTACTATATGTCGATGGAGGAGGGTTTTTATAAGACTTTTAGCAAGCCTTTTGATTCCTTTTGGTGTTGTGTAGGCACGGGCATGGAAAATCATACAAAGTATGGCCGATATATTTACATGCACACTGATGACGAGTTGTATGTGAACCTGTTTATTCCGTCAGAAGTAAATTGGAACAGTCAGGATGTTCGTGTCATACAAAAAACAGAATTTCCTGAATCAGAGAAGTCAACTTTTATTATTGAAACTGATCAACCCAAAGATTTTGCACTTAAGATGCGGCGTCCCTATTGGGCAGGCGATGGATATAGTATCAAGGTGAATGGTAAGCCGGTAGAGGTAAATCAAAAACCCAGTAGCTATATCACCATTGACCGGGGTTGGAAAGATGGGGATACGGTCACGGTTTCGCTGCCAATGAAAACCCGCATAGAAACCATGCCTAATGATGATTCTAAGTTGGCTTTTATGCATGGTCCATTATTGCTGGCCGGAATTGTTGGACAACAACTTCCTATTCCCGGACAATATGCTTCCGACCAATGGAAATTCTTTGATCTACCATCGGTACACGTGCCAGCCTTGGATCCGAAAAAAGATTCTATAAACAAGTGGGTGAAGCCGATCAAAGGAGAAAAATTGAAGTTTGAGCTAACGCAGGTCGGAGAAGCAGATGGCATTCCACTGGCACCATATTATATGGTAAATCACGACTACTATACCATTTACTGGGATTTAAAAACGGAAAACTAAAAATCTATATCACTGAATAATATGACGACACTACAAAAGATACTTCCCATTGGATTCGTGCTGTTTTTATGTGCCGCTTTAACGTTACCGGCAGTTGCACAACAGCAACATGCCCGCATAAAAATTGATATTGACCGAACGATCGGGGAAGTAGATTCCATGCTTTACGGGAACTTCCTGGAGCATCTGGGGAGAGCAGTTTATGGCGGTGCTTATGATCCTGATTCTCCTGAAGCTGATGAGGATGGATTCCGAAAAGATGTGATCAAAGCAGCTCGTGAATTGAATGTAACTCAACTGCGGTACCCGGGTGGAAATTTTGTTTCCAATTATCATTGGCTGGACGGAGTGGGCCCGGAACGCATTCCCCGCATGGAACTGGCTTGGCATCGACTGGAGACCAATGAATTTGGAACCAATGAATTTATGCAGTTTGTAAATAAAATTGGAGCCAAACCCTATTTTGCGGTCAATATGGGGTCCGGAACCATGACGGAAGCACAGCGTTGGGTGGAGTACACCAATGTGAAGGAAGGACCCTATTATGCCGAGCTGCGCAAAAAACACGGCTACGAGGAACCCTGGAATATTAAGTACTGGAGCCTGGGCAATGAGATGGACGGCTTCTGGCAGATTGGTCATCTCAATGCCGAAGATTATAGTAAAAAGGCTCGCGAGACCGCTAAAGTTATGCGCCTGACGGATCCCAGTATCAAGCTTATTGCGGCCGGATCGTCGAATTTTCGGCCGGGAGCCAATCCCATGGAGTGGAATCGAAAAGTCTTGGAAGAGCTGAAAGACGTAGTCGACTATCTGGCCCTGCATATTTATGTGGGTAATCCCAATGACAATTATTACAACTTCATGTCAACTCCGCTGGTACTTGAAGAGCGCACCAAGATTGTGAAAGGATTGATTCGTGAAGTGATGAGTCGGGCCAATCGCGGGGATCGTCCTCCAATCAAAATTGCCTGGGATGAATGGAATGTTTGGTATCGTGCCCGTGCCGGTGAAGCGATGAGTGGAGATCGAGCACTCGAAGAGCATTATAACCTGGAAGACGCGTTGGTTGTATCGGGATTTTTAAATGCTTTTGTCCGTAATGCGGATGTAGTAAAGATGGCCAATATGGCTCAGCTGGTCAATGTAATTGCGCCGATGTTTACGAATAAAAATGACCTTTATAAACAGACGATTTACTATCCTCTTCAGCTATTTTCAGAGTACACTTATGGCACCTCGCTGGATGTATTCGTGGATTCGGATTCCTACGATACTGATCAGTTTTATATCGGATTGGGTGAATCGCAAACCCAGCAGAAAAATGTGCCTTACCTGGATGTATCGGCAACCTATAAAGATAACGGCGAAGTTATTATCAACGTCCTGAATCGCCATAAAGACCAAGCTATTACTACCGATATTATTTCACAAAAAGGGACATTTAGCGGACCTTTTGAAGTATATGAGGTAAATGGCCCGGATATCAAAGCGAAGAATAATTTTGACGAAACCAAGGTAAAAACGGAACAAAAGTCTGCGATAAATGCCAGTGGAACAGAGATTACCTATTCTTTTCCACCGCATTCCTACACTTTGCTCAAAGGTAAAATTGTGACTGATTAATCATTGTAGTACCGGTAATCCTTCTCCTCTCGTTCCCCTTGAGGGGGAGGATTGCTGATTTTTTTTAAACTGCTTATTTATTCTATATGAAAATTTGGTATCGTCTTATAATGGGGTTCTGCACTTTATGGCTGCTCGTGGGCTGTTCGGGCTCCACCAACGTTGATGGGGGTGACAATGGGAATAACAGCGGTGGTAATGAGCCACAGGAGAATAGTGATTTTCAGGGACCAACCTATTCTGATGATTATACTTCCCGCTCTTCTTGGTCCGAGCGTTCAGAATGGAATCTGGCAAATGTCCATGACCCCACGGTAGTTAAAGACGGGGATTATTTTTATATGTACCAAACTAATGCTTCCTATGGCAATGTTCACGAGGGGCATGGTTTATATCCTTACCGCAGATCCAAAGATTTGGTAAACTGGGATTTCCAGGGGATGGCCTTCTCGGAGGTGCCAGCCTGGGTAAAGGATTCCTTAAATAGTATGCGAGCTCAAATGGATCCCCCGCTGCCACCTATTGAAAATCCCGATTATGGCTTTTGGGCTCCCCATATCACGAAAGTAAATAATACATTCAGGCTTTATTACAGCATAGTTGTTCAAAACCCCATTGTGGGATCTGATCCCAATCAATCGTGGACTGAAAGAGCATTTATAGGATTAGCTGAATCCCAAGATTTATCTTCCAATAATTGGGAAGATAAAGGTATGGTGATCAGTTCGGTAGCTGATGGGGAGGGAACTTATGATCGCAATGGGAGCGATGATTGGAGTGCTTATTTTAAATTTAATGCCATAGATCCTTCCTATATCATTACCCCGGAAGGAGAGCATTGGCTGGTCTATGGTTCATGGCATTCGGGCATTGCCGCGGTTCAATTGGACCCGGAGACCGGTAAACCCTATGAACTTAGTAACTTGAGTGATTATGGGACGAGAATAGCGGGACGAGGGAACGTGGATACCAATCGGTGGCAGGCCCTTGAAGCTCCTGAAATTATTTATAATGAAGAAACCGGATACTATTATCTGTTTCTAGCCTACGACGAACTATCGGTAGCATACAACACCCGTGTAGCCCGATCCCAAAATATTACCGGGCCCTATTACGGTATTAATGGTAATAATGTTACCGAAGGGGAAGAAGCCTGGCCTATGATAACACACCCGTATAAATTTGCCAATCACTTTGGATGGGTAGGCTTTTCTCATTGCAGTATCTTCAAAAATCCGGATACGGGAAAATGGTTTTATTCTTCACAAGCGCGGTTACCTAAAAATATACAAGGTATCAATGCCTCGAATGCCGTTATGATGGGACATGTACGTAAACTTTACTGGACCGAAAACGGATGGCCTGTAGTAGCTCCTGAACGTTATGCCGGTGTCCCTGATACCACAAGTATTACAGAAGCGGAGATTGTTGGTACTTGGGAGGAAATTACTTTGGAATACCAGTATCAGACGATGCAGACTTCTTATCGCGTCGTATTTAACGAAGATAATACCCTGGGAGGAGCTTTGGATGGTACCTGGAAGTACGATGAGGCAACTAACATGCTTACGGTGAATGGGAAAAAACTAACGGTCAATAATGCATGGGATTGGGAGGTTTCCCCGCGTAAAACGACAATCACTTATGCCGGATTAAATTCAGCGGGACGATCAATCTGGGGAAAAAAGGTTAAGGGAAACTGAAGATGAATATCAGATGAAAAAAGTAGCCACATATTATTCCATTACGTTGCTGGGCGGGCTACTGTTATTGGCATTTGCTGGATTTATTGCTTGTACAAGCAATAAAAAAAGGCCTTCTTTTGAAAGTCCTGATGGGGATATTGATGTAGAATTTATGTTAACACCTGATCAACAGCCTTATTATGCAATTACTTATAAGGATTCTACGGTAATTGATAGTTCGGGTCTGGGACTTATTCGTGATGGCATCGATTTTTCAAGCGGAATGCGTTTGGAATCGATATCAGGTCCCAAAACAATCTCCGATTCCTATTCGCTGCTCCATGGTAAACAGCAAGAAATAAATTATACTGCCACCGAAAAAACGTTTCACCTGCGCCATTTATCCGGACAGGAATTAGATATTACCTTCCACATTTCAAATGACGGTGTGGCTTTCCGATATCATTTCCCGGTGCAAAGTGAAAACCTTCATCATATTAGTGAAGAAAAAACCTTTTTTACCTTCCCGGAAGACACCCGGGCGTGGTTGGAGCCACTGGCTAACGTAAATACGGGCTATGCTCAGACGAACCCTTCCTATGAAGAACATTACAAGCAAAATATCGCGGTGGGAACGCCAGCCCCCGACAGTGCCGGATGGGCATATCCCGCATTATTTAATACAGGGAATGCCTGGGTGCTGATTTCGGAATCAAATATTACCGGCGACTATCCGGCTACGCGTCTTCAGCAGTTTGCACCGGAGGGAAATTATCAAATTGGATTTCCACAACAGGGTGAGCAATATTCAAGACGAGCACTGGATCCGCAGTCGAAATTGCCATGGTCAACGCCGTGGCGCATTGTCGCTATCGGAGATCTTGCAACCATTACGGAATCAACACTGGCTACTGATTTGGCAGCGCCTGCCAAGGTCGAAGATAGGTCGTGGATACAACCGGGACGTGCTGCCTGGAGCTGGGCCAAGCTGAAAGATCAGTCCATCTATTACGAGACCCAAAAACAATTTATCGACTATGCCGCGGATATGGGTTGGGAATATGTATTGGTAGATGTCAACTGGGATCAAAATATTGGATACGATCGGATGGCTGAGTTATCCGAATATGCCCAAAATAAAGGTTTGGGACTTTTACTTTGGTATAACTCGTCCGGCAGCTGGAATACTACCGAATACACTCCTAAAAGTGAGTTATTAACCCATAAGGCTCGGGAAGAAGAATTTAGCCGGCTCGAAAAAATGGGTATTAAAGGAATCAAGGTTGACTTTTTTGCCGGTGACGGGCAATCCATGATGCAGTATTATCTGGACATTTTTAAAGATGCTGCCGATCACCATCTGCTTGTGAATACCCACGGCGCAACTATTCCAAGGGGATGGCAGCGTACCTGGCCCAACCTGATGACGATGGAGTCGGTAAAGGGATTTGAATATATTACTTTTGAGCAGGGCAATGCCGATCGGGCAGCGAATCATAATGCCATGCTACCCTTTACGCGTAATGTATTTGGCCCGATGGATTATACTCCCATGAGTTTAACGGAACTAAATAATGTGACACGCAAAACGACGAGCGCCCATGAACTGGCGCTGCCCGTGTTATTTACTTCAGGCATTCAGCATTACGCCGAGACGCCCCGTGGAATGGGGAATGTAGCCGACGACGTAAATTCATTCGTGAAACAGATTCCGGTACAATGGGACGAAATAAAATTTTTGGAAGGGTTTCCCGGTAAAGAAGTAGTCATCGCGCGACGATCGGGAGATCGGTGGTTCATTGCCGGTATTAATGGAGAAGACCGATCGAAGAAATTTACATTGGATTTATCTTTTGTCCCCGCCAAAGCAAAGGGAACGATGATTGGAGATGGTGACTCAAAATTTGAATTTTCAAGACAAGACCTGTCGCCTTCTGATGCCCAAACTGTTTCAATGCAAGGAAATGGAGGTTTTGTTATCCTTTTTGAAGGTGGCGATACTGAATCCCAGAATTAAACAGTTAATTAATATGAAAAATAAAATGACATCATTTGTATTTGCGCAGCACGAATTTTCTATGATCATCAGTATGGGTTTGTCGATGATTTTACTTGTGGCGCTATTTTCAAGTTGTAACAGCGAGGAGCAAAATGCGTCGGCCGAAAAAGAAGTAACGATCCATAAAGAACCCTTTGGCAAGCTGGAAGATGGCCGACAGGTATCACTGTTTACATTGACCAATGCCAATAATATGGAAGTAAAAATAATGACTTACGGCGGGACGGTAACTTCCATTCGCACCCCCGATAAGGAAGGGAATATGGATAATGTGGTGTTGGGTTTTGATTCTCTTGATAAATATCTGGCCGGGGTGCCGTATTTCGGAGCCTTGATAGGTCGATATGGAAATAGAATTGAAGATGGCATATTTAGCGTAGATGGAAAGGAGTATGAGCTGGCAACCAACGACGGTGACAATCACCTTCACGGTGGAGAGAAAGGGTTTGATAAGCGACTGTGGGATGCTAAAGCTCTGGAAGATGGCTCGCTGCAACTGCATTACCTAAGCGAAGACGGGGAGGAAGGATATCCCGGCAATTTGGACGTGACCGTGTTTTATACACTGACAAACGATAATGAACTCAAAATTGAGTATGAAGCGACGACTGATAAGGCTACACCCGTAAACCTGACGAACCACAGCTATTTTAATCTGAGCGGGCATCCCGATAGCACCATTCTTGATCACCAGTTAAAGATCAAAGCCCAGGAATATACACCGGTTAATGACGAGCTTATCCCAACGGGAGAACTAGCCCAAGTTGAAGGGACTCCTTTCGATTTTACTGAGTTCCATAAGATAGGGACCCGTATCGACCAGGTTGAAGGAGGATATGACCATAATTTTGTACTGGATCGTACAGCGGGTGATTCGCTGTTCCATGCGGCGACGGTTTATAGTCCGGCCAGCGGACGTGAGCTGAAGGTGTTTACTACGGAACCGGGTCTGCAGTTTTATTCCGGCAACTTTTTGGATGGCAGCCTCAAAGGTCCCGATGGAACGCCTTTTGTAAAGCATGCCGCCCTTTGCCTGGAAACTCAGCATTTCCCAAACTCACCGAATGAGCCGGATTTTCCTTCGACCATTCTGCAACCCGGGGAGACCTATCAGACGACCACCATTTATCAATTCAGTATCCGATAACTACCAACCCGAAAAAATATACCAATGTTAAAATCAGAAAGAACAACACGTATGCGAAAACTATTGCTGACCCCGCTTTTAGTACTTTTGGCAACTGTTATAGCCACGGCTCAGAACAGTATGGTTATAACAGCGGATCAGCCGCAGAATAAAATCAGTGAACATATATATGGACAGTTTTCCGAACACCTGGGAACCGGGATGTACGGTGGCCTTTGGGTTGGTGAGGATTCCGACATTCCCAATACGGATGGTTTCCGGAATGACGTAGTAAAGGCTCTAAAGGAGCTGGAGATTCCAAATCTGCGCTGGCCGGGGGGATGTTTTGCTGATGAGTACCACTGGAGGGATGGTATTGGTCCACGTGACGAACGTCCGGTACGCGTTAATACTCACTGGGGAATGGTGCTTGAAAAAAATCAGGTAGGGACACATGAATTTATGCGCCTGACTGAACTACTCAATACGGAACCCTATATTTCTGCCAACGTGGGTAGTGGCACGGTTGAGGAGATGGCTAACTGGATTGAATACATGACCTTTGATGGCAATAGCACATTGGCGAATCTCCGGCGCAAAAATGGACAGGATAAAGCCTGGAAGGTTAAATTCTGGGGCATCGGTAACGAAAGCTGGGGCTGCGGCGGTAACATGCAGGCCGATTATTACGCTAACCTCTTTCGACGTTATGCCACCTATGCCAAGGATTTCAGTGGCAATGACCTGTATAAAATTGCCAGCGGTTTTTCCGATGAAAATTACTGGTGGACCGAAACAGTAGTAGAGGAGGCCGGACGTTTTATGGATGCCATCTCCCTTCACTATTATACCATTGCGACCGGCGAATGGGGACATAAAGGTCCATCCAAAGACTTTGGGGAAGACATGTATTTTGCGGGTCTAAAAAAAGGCCTGCATATGGACGAAATTGTGACACGCCATTCCAACCGTATGGATAAATTTGATCCCGAAAAACGTATCGCCTTGGCTGTGGATGAATGGGGTATCTGGACCGATCCGCTGGAAGGTACAAATCCGGGTTTCCTGCAGCAGCAGAATTCTATTCGTGATGCGTTAATTGCCTCTACAACCTTAGACATTTTCAATAAGCACAGCGATCGTGTGCGCATTGCCAATATTGCACAGACGGTAAATGTGCTGCAGGCCATGATTTTAACCGATGGCAAAAAGATGCTGAAAACCCCGACCTACCATGTATTTGACTTTTATAAAGTGCATCACAATGCTATGCTGTTACCGTTGCATTTGGAAACAGAATCCTATGAGCATGATGGCAAAAGCATTCCTTCGCTTAGCGGTACGGCTTCTAAAAATGAGGATGGAAGCATTAACCTGACGGTTACCAATTTGCATGCTACGCAATCGCAAGAGGTCCAGGTTGATATTAGGGGAGAAGAGGTGAGCTCTGTAAGCAATGCCCGTATCTTGACCGCTGACGCCGTAGACGCTATTAATACCTTCGAAAATCCCAATAAGGTATCTCCGGAAAGTTTTGACGGCTACACTGTACGGGACAGTCAACTGACATTGCGCTTACCCTCAAAATCCGTTATCGTTTTACGGATTAAATAAGAAGTTTTACAGTTTAGGTGTCACGGTTAAACTATTCCGTGGCACTACACTAAAGGTTCAAATATGGAAAACCATTACGAAAATCACGATCGAATACTTGTTGCGCTCGACTGTATCATTTTTGGATTTGACCGCAATGGACTGAAGCTCTTGTTGATAAAGAGAGACTTTGAACCGGAGAAGGGAAATTGGTCGCTTATGGGCGGATTCCTGAAAAAGGAGGAAAGCCTGGACGAGGCTGCCGATCGTGTCCTTCATAATCTGACGGGGCTTGAGAATGTATATCTTGAGCAACTCTATGGTTTTGGCGAAGTGGATCGTGATCCGGTAGAGCGCACAATATCTATCGCATATTATGCCCTTATCAATATTCGCAATCATGATAAAGAATTAGTGGAAAAATATAGTGCGCGATGGTTCCCGATAGATGATCTGCCGGATCTGATCTTTGATCATGAGGAGATGGTTGAGGCCGCCAAGCGCCGCCTTAAATATCGTGCATCTCACGAGCCGGTAGGTTTTGAACTGCTTCCGGAGAAATTTACTATGCCGGAGCTGCAGATATTATATGAGGGAATCTATGAGACGGAGCTGGACAAGCGGAATTTTCGTCGACGTATTTTGTCTATGGATATCTTGACAAAGACGGATGAAAAACAGAAAAAATATTCTAAAAAAGGCGCTTACCTTTATAAGTTTAACGAGGATAAGTACGAAGAAAAGGTTGAAAAAGGAGCCAGTCTTACCTTTAAACCCATAAAGTTGTAACAAATTTTGATGATGGTATAGTTAGGATAAGAGTATAGCTCAGATTTTAAAGTGTTTAAATGACAAGTATTTTTACGATACTGTGTGCTAGTGTTTAATGAAAGGAGAAGGTGAGAAGAAATGAAGTCGGAAAAGAAGTTTGTAATCGGAATTGATTATGGAACCGATTCGGTGCGTTCGGTATTGCTTGATAGTGAAGGCAAACAACTGGCCCAGGGAGTACATAATTATCGGCGATGGAGTGAGGGATTGTATTGTAACGCCTCAGAGAATCGGTTTCGCCAGCACCCGCTGGACTATCTTGAAGGATTGGAAGCGACCCTCAAAGAAGTACTCGAAAAAGTGCCGCAGAGTGTTGCCAGGCAGGTAAAAGGTATTGCCGTGGATACCACGGGTTCTACTCCTGTAGCTGTTGATAAAACGGGAACACCGTTGGCCCTGCTGGATGAACATGCGGAAAATCCCAACGCCATGTTTGTTCTTTGGAAAGATCATACGGCGGTAAAAGAGGCTCAGGAAATTACCGATTTGGCCAAGTCATGGGACGGTCCGGATTATACAAAATACGTGGGAGGGATATATTCTTCCGAATGGTTCTGGGCCAAAATTTTGCACACGCTGAGGAATGATTCTGCGATTCGAGAGGCCGCATATTCCTGGGTGGAGCTGTGCGACTGGATTCCTTATGAACTAACGGGAGAGCAGAACGTGCATAATATGAAACGAAGTCGTTGTGCCGCAGGACACAAAGCCCTCTGGCACGAGGAGTTTGATGGCTTACCGAGCGAAGAATTTCTAATCGAACTGGATCCCAAGTTGGCGGGTTTGAGGGATCGATTGTTTACCCAAAGTTATACTTCCGATGAGCCTGCGGGCACTTTATCCCAAAAGTGGGCACTAAAGCTGGGTTTATCTGAAGATGTTGTTATTGCTGTTGGCGCTTTTGATGCACATATGGGCGCTGTGGGGGGAGAGATCGAGCCTTACTATTTGAGCAGGGTAATGGGTACCTCCACTTGTGATATCATGGTAGCTCCGTATGAAGAGCTGCAGGATAATTTGGTTCAGGGTATTTGCGGGCAGGTTGACGGTTCGGTGATTCCCGGAATGATAGGATTGGAAGCCGGGCAGTCTGCTTTCGGTGACGTATACGCATGGTATAAAAAGGTGCTTTTTGGGCCATACAAAGAGCTCATAAATTCCTCGGACCTGCTTTCGGAGGTACAAAAAGAGGATTTGTTGGCTGAAGCTGATGCTAAATTGATAACACAGCTTTCGGAGCAGGCAGCAGCCATAGATGATGTCGACACAGGAATCGTTGCATTGGATTGGCTGAATGGTCGTCGCACTCCGGATGCCAATCAGCTGCTGAAAGGTGCCATAGAAGGGTTGGATCTGGCAAGTGATTCTCCCCGTATCTTTAAGGCTCTTGTTGAAGCTACTTGTTTTGGAGCTAAAGCTATTGTCGAAAGATTTCAGGATGAAGGAGTACGCATTGAAGGCATCATTGGCTTGGGCGGGGTAGCTAAAAAATCACCCTATGTGATGCAAACACTGGCTAATGTATTAGATATGCCGATTAAAATTGCTAAATCCGATCAGATTTGTGCACGGGGGGCAGCAATGTTTGCGGCTACCGCTGCCGGCTTGTTTGAAGATGTTTCTGCAGCTAAAGAATCAATGGGCAATGGATTTGGTACCATCTACCAACCCGAAGCCGATAAGGCTTCTCAATATCGGGAGTTGTATCAGAAATATAAATCATTAGGGCAAACCATTGAGCAACGAATTGAAGATCAACAACAGCAGGAAAAAGTATCAAAATGAGTGATTTTAAAGAGCTTAAAGAAACAGCATATCGCAGTAATATGCGATTGCCGGAATTGGGACTCGTCCTTTTTACTTTCGGGAACGCCAGCGCGGCCGATCGTGACCGCGAAGTGTTTGCGATTAAACCCAGTGGCGTGCCTTATGAGGAGTTACGGGTCGAAGATATTGTAATCGTGGATTTTGACGGTAATGTAGTGGAGGGTGATATGCGCCCCTCTTCCGATACGGAAACACATGCAGTGCTATATAAACATTGGGAGCATGTTGGTGGTATTGTCCACACCCACTCCACTTATGGCACCGCATGGGCACAGACCCAAAAAGATATCCCCATCATGGGTACCACTCATGCCGATCACCTTACGCAGGATATACCCTGCGCACCACCGATGAGTGATGAACGTATTCAGGGCGATTACGAAGAGCAGACCGGTTATCAAATTATGGATGTTTTTGAGGACCGTGGTTTGTCGTATGAGGAAGTGGAAATGGTATTGGTGGGAAACCACGCACCCTTTACCTGGGGAAAAACCGCCAAGAAAGCGGTCTACAATAGTGCCGTGCTTGAGGAAGTTGCCAAGATGGCGTACCTCACCTTGCAAATTAATCCCGAAGCTCCGCGCCTGAAGGAGACGCTCATTAAAAAACATTGGGAGCGTAAACACGGCGATGACGCCTATTATGGACAAGAAAATTAGTAGTAATAACAATTAGATTTGAATTAAAATGATTGAACAGCGCAAGCCCCAAATTGGTCTTTTAGGTATTATGCAGGAATTGTATGACGACGACATTCCCGGCATTACCGAACATCAGGAAAAATATGCTCGCGAGGTATGTGAAGAACTGAGTGAAGTTGCAGACTGGCATTTCCCACGCGCAGCGCGGAATCGAGACGACATCGAAGAAATTCTTGGTGGTTTTAACCACAAGAACCTTGATGGTGTCATGATTGTGATGCTTACCTATGGACCGGCGATGCGAACGGTTCGGGCGCTTCGAGATAATAACCTGCCCCTGCTCTTAGCCAACATCCAACCGGTTCCTGAGGTAACGACCGATTGGGATATGGACGATCTTACTTATAACCAGGGCATCCACGGCGCACAGGACATGGCCAACGCCATGTTGCGAACCATCGGAGAAGATTTTGAAGTTATTTCTGCGGACTGGAAAAGTGATGAATTTGAAAAATATGTAGGAGATTGGGCACGTGCTGCGCAAGCGGCTTCTTCACTGAAAGAGATGAAGATTGCCTCTATTGGTAAAATGCACGGAATGGGAGATACACTCACCGATGAAGCAGCTTTTACGCGGGTTATCGGTCCGGAAGTGAACCGGGAATATATCGGACAGATTTTTCGCAATATGGAAAAGGTCACTAACGATGAAGTCGAGCAACAGATGGCCGTAGAGCGTGAGCGCTTTGATGTGGATGATGATATGCCGGATAAGAATTTTAGGTATGCGGTGCGTATGTACCTGGGATTTAAAAAGTTTTTAGAAGATGGCGGATATCGCGGCTTCTCCGCACATTTTGACACTTTTAAAGGGGACGGTCGATTTGACCAAATTAACATGCTTGCGGCTTCCAATCTGATGGCCGAGGGCTATGGTTATGCCGCAGAGGGTGATACCAACACCGCCAGCATGGTAGCCGCCGGTCATATTTTGGAGGGGGATGCCCACTTTACCGAGATGTATGCCATGGATTTTAAGCGGGACTCGATGCTGATGAGTCACATGGGGGAAGGAAACTGGAAAGTGGCAAGAAGTGATGAACCCGTACGTCTGGCTAATCGTGAACTCGGTATTGGCGGTCTGAATAATCCACCTACAACAGTATTTCGAGCTGAACCGGGACCGGCTACAATCGTTTCACTGGTGCATTTGGTAGGCGAAGAATTTCGCTTGGTGGTCGCACAGGGAGAAGTTCTGGATTCTCAAAAATATCCCACAATTGAGATGCCCTATTTCCATTTTAAACCGGGTTCCGGTTTACGGCAGTGCAATGATGGTTGGTTGAGAGCCGGCGGTACCCATCATCAGACGCTTCTACTGGGAGATCAGCGGCGTAAATGGAGGATGTTGTGCAATATGCTGAATATTGAATATGTGGAAGTTTAACATGGTCATATTGAAATTTAAAGTTATTCGAATTTTTAGCAATCGATAAAACTTTTTTCCTATAATAGTTAGGCACGACCAAGGGGATTGGTGATTGTCTAAAACTTAAATCTAAATAGTTACTAAGGAGTCATATGGGAACGTTAGCTGTCATCGACTGGGTCATTATTGCATTGTATTTCATGATTATTGCAGCCCTGGCTTGGTGGGTGATCAATCAAAAGACAGATACTACCACAGACTATTTTTTGGCCGGACGGCATCTGGGCTGGCTTATTGTGGGTACTTCTATTTTTGCCTCAAATATCGGTTCAGAACATTTAGTAGGATTGGCAGGGTCCGGTGCGACGGACGGCGTTGCGATGGGACACTATGAACTTCATGCATGGTGCCTGCTCGTACTGGGATGGGTAATGCTGCCATTCTATATCCGATCAAAAGTATTTACGATGCCTGAGTTTCTGGAAAAAAGATTTTCGCCGCTGGCACGTACGGTGCTTTCCGGGATCTCGCTTCTGGCATATATTTTTACAAAAATAGCGGTGGGCATTTTTGCCGGCGGTATTGTATTCAGCGTACTCCTGCCAGAACTCCATTTTCTGGGGATGAACAGTTTTTGGATCGGTTCCATACTGGTGATTGTACTCACCGGCTTTTATACAGCCCTGGGCGGACTCAGAGCTGTAGCCTATACCGAAGCATTACAGACATTGGTGCTGGTAATTGGATCCGTACTGGTATTAATTTATGGACTTGATGCTATCGGAGGATGGGATAAGCTGTACCAGATCGTCGGATCCGATATGTTCGACCTTTGGAAGCCTATGGTTCCGCAGGGTGTAGAAGCCACCTGGGCGCCTGTGTTACAGGAAGGTAAGATGGCCTGGTATTTTAATGATCATTTTCCGTGGTTGGGGATGTTGTTTGCTGCTCCCATTGTGGGTTTATGGTACTGGACGACCGATCAGTATATTGTACAGCGTGCCTTGGGGGCACCCAATGAAACACAAGGTCGTCGCGGTACGATCGCAGCAGCCTTTTTGAAGCTATTGCCGGTATTTATTTTTATTATTCCCGGTATCATCGCATTTGCCTTGGCCAAGTCCGGAAATATAGCGGCGCTGCAAAACCAGATGATTGATGCCCAGGGTGGCGTGATTCGCGAAAATGCACAGGCGGCATTCCCTATGCTAGTGGCCTACGTGCTGCCGGTGGGTATTCGCGGGATCGTCGTAGCCGGACTTCTGGCCGCATTGATGAGTTCACTGGCCGGTGTTTTTAATGCTTGCTCTACATTATTTACGATGGACTTTTACAGCAGATTTCGTCCCGACGCCTCTGAACAACGGCTGGTATGGATGGGGCGTATCGCTACCATCGTGATGGTGGTTATAGGTTTGTTATGGATTCCCGTGATTCAGGGTAGTCGCGGATTGTATGAATACCTGCAAGGGGTACAGTCTTATTTGGCACCGCCGATATTTGTAGTCTTCTTTTTCGGGATATTCAACAAACGGCTGAACAAGGAGGGATGTCTTTCGGCATTTGGCGTGGGCTTCTTCCTCGGACTATTTCGGCTGGCAGTAGATACTCCGGCCAATTTGATTGAAGGATTTCACTATGAAGCCGGATCTTTCCTGTGGATCGTTCACAATATCTTTTTCCAATACTATAGTCTCCTGATTTTTATAATCTGTACCCTGGTATTGTTTGGAGTTAGCTATGCGACCAATCCACCGGAGTACAAACGTATATCGGGACTTACCTACGGGACGCTTACCGCTGCCGATCGTAAAGCTTCCCGAAACAGCTGGAACTGGGTAGACGTGACTCTATCGGTTCTGCTGTTTGTAGCCATTTTTAGTGCGTACTTGTACTTCACCGGCTAACCGATATTAATTAAGAGGAGATTAAGGCTCGCAGGCGTAGAGGTTTGCGGGCCTTTTTTATGTATAAAAGGACACAGATATCTGAAATTAAGAGATGAAAAGATGAGTATGATATCGTATATAGTATCTTTCCAATAGTTTATTACAACGGCTTTTTAAATCATAAACGTCAGGTCATGAAAAGATTATTAGTCACGTCGCTTTTTGTTTTGACGGGTTTCATTTCAAACTCTTTTGCCCAATTAAGTTCTACGGAAGCCCCTCAGGTTAAGGTTCAGCAAGGTACGCTGGAAGGTATTAACGACTCGGGCGTACGTATTTTTAAAGGCATTACATTTGCTAAAGCTCCTACGGGGAAGTTGCGCTGGAAGGCGCCGCAGCCGGCCAAATCATGGGAGGGAGTGAGACAAGTGAAACAGTTTGCTCCGCGCTGCATGCAGCGATATATTTTTGGAGATATGGTATTTCGGTCAGCGGGAGTCAGTGAAGATTGTCTTTATCTGAATGTTTGGACGCCCGCCAAGATCGGCAATGAAAAGTTGCCGGTTCTGGTATACTTTTATGGTGGTGGTTTTATGGCTGGAGACGGATCGGAACCTCGTTATGATGGCGAAAGCATGGCACGTAATAAAGGTATTGTGACCATCACGGTGAACTATCGTCTTGGAGTGTTTGGATTTTTCTCGCATCCTGAACTGACTGCAGAGTCGCCTCATAGTGCTTCCGGTAATTACGGTTTACTGGATCAGGCGCAGGCGCTGCAATGGGTTAAAGAGAATGTCTCGTCATTTGGGGGAGATCCCAATAAAATTACCATAGCGGGTGAATCCGCCGGCTCCATTTCGGTGAGTGCGCTGATGGCTTCACCACTTTCTCGGAATTTGTTTCGCGGTGCTATTGGGGAAAGTGGGTCGATCCTGGGAGCGCTTTCGGCAACACCGCTTTCGGAAGGCGAGCAAACAGGCGAAAAGTTTGCTAAGATGATAGGCGCAAAATCGTTGAATGAACTTCGTTCTCTGTCTGCTGATAGCCTGCTGGCTGCAACCGCCGGTGAAAATGTGCCCCGATTTCCCATCACTGTGGATGGCTATTTTTTTCCTAAATCTCCCTACGAAATTTATAAACAGGGTGAACAGGCTCAGGTGCCGCTCTTGGTAGGCTGGAATTCCGAAGAAATGAACTATCGTGCTTTATTGGGTCCCAATGAGCCTACGCCCGAAAATTACAAGAAAGCCGTACAAGATATGTATGGCGAAAATGTCGACAAAATTCTTGAATATTATCCAGGCTCTGAAAAAGAGGAGGTAATCAAATCTGCGACGGCCCTGGCCAGTGATCGCTTTATTGCCTACAGCACCTGGAAGTGGAGCGATATGCAGGGAAAGACCAGTGATCAACCCGTATATCGGTATTACTATAGCCATCCGCGCCCTGCTATAGCAGATACTTCTGCCGGCGGAGCTCAATCACCACCTCAGGGTGCTGTGCATTCTGCCGAAATTGAGTACGCTATGGGTAACCTGCCGACAAACGAAGTTTATGATTGGACACCGGCCGATTATCAGGTGTCTGATATTATGCAGAATTATTTTGCCTACTTTATAAAAAATGGCAATCCCAATGGTTTAGGTGTGCCGGTTTGGAAGCCGCTTAATATGGGAGAAACTTCTCATTTTATGCAGATCGATGTAAATACGAGACTACGGCCGGTACAACATCGCCAGCGATATTTATTTCTTGATCAGTTATCATCCCACTAATAAAAACGAAATTTAATCATGAAGAACGTAGAGTTATCGGCTGTTGCGCAAAGAGTTTCAGGGAGGCTGCTGCTTACTGCATGGGTAATGGCGCTTTTCTGTTTATCTCCCAGGTTGAGTAAGGCACAAGGCCCCATCATCAATAATGGTTTTGTAAGGGTAGAAGGCGAACAACTAGTCAAACCCAATGGTGAAAAGCTGTTTCTGAAAGGTATGGGGTTGGGCAACTGGCTGCTACCTGAAGGATATATGTGGAAATTTGATAAGGCAACGTCTCCACGCAAGATCAACCAGGTTGTTTCTCAGCTCGTTGGGCCGGCTGCTGCCCGCGATTTTTGGAAAGCATATCGTGATAATTATATCACCCGCCAAGATATTGCTTATTTAAAAGACCTTGGTATGAATTCGGTGCGGGTGGCCATTGATTTCCGGGTTTTCACGCCCGAACGCCATCCCGAAGTATGGCTGGAATCAGGTTTCAAGCGTTTGGATCAGCTGGTGGAGTGGTGCAAGCAGGAGGGAATGTATCTCATTCTGGATATGCACGCGGCACCGGGCGGACAAACCGGCGAAAATATCGATAACGGCTGGGGATATCCTTTCCTTTTCACAAGTGCGGAAAGTCAGCAGCGTGTAATTGATATCTGGGAAAAGCTGGCTCGTCGGTACCGTGATGAAGCTTCGGTTTTAGGGTATGACTTGCTGAATGAACCAATCCCGACCTTTGAAGGTTATGATACGCTCAATAAGCACCTGGAACCGCTCTACCAGCGTATTACTAAAGCGATTCGGGCTATTGATACCAATCATATTATCATTGTGGAAGGTGCGCAGTGGTCGACGAATTTCGCTGTATTTAGCAAGCCGTTCGATGATGAGATGATCTATTCCTTCCATAAATACTGGATGCCGCCCGAGCAGGAACAAATTCAGGAATATATGGATTTTAGATCCAAGTATAAGGTGCCACTCTGGTTGGGAGAGTCCGGGGAGAATGACGATACCTGGGTTGCCAGCTTTCGAAAACTATTGGAGAAGAATAATATTGGCTGGTCGTTCTGGCCTTATAAAAAGCTGGATTCTGAACGCGGAGTGGTTTCCATTTCCAAACCGGAAGGCTGGGAAAAAATTGTAGCTTTTCAGAAGCAGTGGGGAGCTGACTTTGAGACGCTCCGCAAGTATCGCCCTTCGCCGGAAGAGAGTAAAGAAATACTGAACCAGTTCGTAGAAAACATGAAGTTCAAGAATTGCCATCACAACACAGGATATATCAAGGCATTGGGGCTTACGCCTGTGGAGGCAAAATAAAAACTAGGTAAATAATTTCGCCAGCTCTTCCAGGGTGAGTTCCTTGAAGTTGTCGATAACCAGGTCACATGAACCCAGCTCGTGATGTGAATGAGTAGTAGCCACCCCTACTACTTTGGCTCCCGCGCCTAAACCGGCTTTCACTCCGGAAACCGAGTCTTCAAATACCAGGCATTGCTCCGGAGTTCTATCGAGCGCTTTCGATGCTTTTAGGTAGACTTCGGGATTGGGTTTTCCCTTGCTAACGTGGGAGGAATCCAGAATGGCATTGAAGTAATCTTCGATGGAAAGTCGGGACAGGATATAATCGGCATTTTCTCGCGGGGCGGAAGTAGCCACAGCCATGGGGATGTTATTTGATGACAGGATATCAAGGAACTCGTAGATCCCTTCGACGACATTATTTTCCGGCACAAACATATCACGAAACATCTGTTCCTTTTCATCAGCCAGAACTTGTAGCCGATCGGCATTCAGTTTGCCAAAAAGTTCGGGAATCCATTCTTCATTGGTGCGCCCGTAAAGACGATTCTCAAGAAATTCCGCCGAAACATTCTGGTTGTGGTTCTTACAGAATTGCTGAATAGCTTTTTTATGAGCCGGATTGCTGTGGACAATCACGCCATCCATATCAAATATGATCCCTGGTTTATCGCTCATGAAGTAATCCGGATTTAAGTTGAGATTTACTAAATAGTTACCACGATAATCAAATTTTAACAGTTTTGAAAAATGGATTGTCTTGGAGAACAGCCGGCATTTGAGTTCAATATGGTTGAATGTTTGAAAAAATGTGATTGTTATTTTAAATAGGGTTAAACTGATATTCACCCTGATATAAAAAATAAGACGGGAGAGCAAGTATGAAGGCATTGAAAAGCAAGGTGCGAAACTTGTTAGAGTCGGCAGATATACAAATCAATGGGGAGCGGCCATGGGATATACATGTCCATAACGAGGGGTTGTATGAGCGGATACTGCAGGAAGGTTCGCTGGGATTGGGCGAAGCTTATATGGATCGCTGGTGGGATTGTGAGGCTTTGGATGAATTTTTCACCCGGGTACTGCAGGGAAATTTAAGAGAGAAGCTTACTTTTGATCTACCTGCTTTCTGGGAATACACGAAAGCGCTGCTTTGGAATCAACAAAACCAGGATCGTGCTTTTGAAGTGGGTGAACATCATTATGATATGGGAAATGACCTGTATCAAAAAATGCTTGATTCACGGATGGTATATACTTGTGGTTATTGGGATGGGGTCGACAGCCTGGATGAAGCTCAGGAACAAAAGCTGGAAAGAGTATGTAAACGTTTGAACCTAAGCCCGAGGGATAAAATTCTGGATATTGGATGCGGCTGGGGAAGCTTTGCCGAATATGCAGCGAAGAAATATAACGCAAAAGTAGTGGGGATTACGATCTCAAAAGAGCAGCGCAATTGGGCGGCCGAGCGATGTAAAGACCTGCCCGTTGAAATTCGCCTGGAAGACTATAGGGATCTGAATGAGCCTTTCGACGGCATTGTCTCGTTGGGCATGTTGGAACATGTCGGCAGCAAAAATTATCGGACCTATATGAAAGCGGCGCATCGGTGCCTTAAAAAAGGAGGGCGCTTTGTGTTGCATACCATCGGGGGAAATCAATCGGTGCATACCACCGATCCGTGGATCGAAAAGTATATCTTTCCCAATTCAATGATCCCGTCCATTCGTCAGATAGGTCTTTCTATGGAAGAATTATTTGTCATGGAAGAGTGGATTAATCATGGCTACGATTACGACAAAACGCTGATGGTCTGGTATCAGAACTTCATTGATCACTGGGATGAACTCAAACAGCATTATTCGCAGCGATTTTTCCGAATGTGGAGCTATTATTTGCTTTGCTCGGCCGGTAGTTTTAGAGCCCGCAAAAACAACCAATGGGAGATTGTGCTGAGCAAGCTGAACTAAAGATCAATTGATGGCCATCCCTCGCTCCATTTTATCTTGCGGATAATAAGTTTTGCTTTTCCCTCATCGGATTTGTCGTAACCATGGAATATGAGGTAATCGGTTCCATTGAACGTATAGGCTGCCTGATGACCTACCGCCGCCCAATATTCGTTACCTTTGGCAATAAGCGTACCGCCGCCATGGGTCATATTAGCCCCTGATTTATCCAGATAAGGACCAGTAATATTTTTTGATCTACCGACTTGTATTTTATAGGTACTTTCTAAACCTCGGCAACAGCGATCCATCGACACAAAAAGGTAGTAATAGTCGTTTTTCTTGAATATAAAAGGCGCTTCCACGGCTCCGAATTCCATATTATGTGCCGCTTTAAGAATATCATCAGGATAAAGTTTATCATAGTCCAACTCGGGATTTGCGGCATCTCCCGCATCGCGCTCGTCCAGCTTCCAGTAGCGGTAACGTCGGGCAATGGTGTCCCAGCGTTGAGGTGAGCGGGCAATTCCGGTAAGGTTTTTGTTTAACTTCACGATTTTGAGCCCCATCCAGAAAGAACCGAAGGCCAGCCAGGGAGTTTCCTCTTTGTCAAAGACGAGGTTGGGATCAATAGCATTCCACATGTCGCGGCCGGGTACCGATTGTACTACCGGTCCGTGGTCCACCCATTTATAGTTTGGATCGTCGGAATCAAGGGTGCTGTTGGTGGCTACGCCTATGGCCGAATTATTTCTCCCAAATTGTGATACGGAATAGTACAGGTAAAAGGTGCCGTTGTGTTCGGCGATATCCGGGGCCCATTCTACGTTGTCAAAATTCGGGACCAGATCAAAGGTCCATTCCGGAGCGGTATCAAAAACCGGTTCCTCAAGGCTCCAGTTCTTCATATCATCGGATGACCAGACCGCTATTCCTTTTCCGGTCGCAAAGGCATAATAAGTTCCTTCGTGAAGTATCATAACCGGATCGTGAATAGGAAATTGATTTTCTTTTTGAGCTTTTACTGCGGTTACGGAAAAGCAAAACGCTATAAATGCAATAAGTATTGGGTATAATCTTGTTCGGTGCATATTTTCGAATTTTATTTCAAAAATTATTTCTTATTTCCATAAATTGTCGGCCATCCGTTAGTCCACTGTATTTTTTTAATAATTAATTTAGACTGGCCTTCATCTGTGTTATCATAACCGTGAAATATAAGGTAGTCGGTTCCATTAAAGGTATACACTGCCTGGTGTCCCACCGCTGCCCATTTCCCATTACCTTTAGCAACGAGAGTTCCGCCACCATGAAGCATCTTCTTTTCAGCGTGGTCTCTATAGGGACCAGTAATCTGTTTTGAGCGCCCGACCACAATTTTGTAGGTGCTTTCTTTGCCTGCACAGCATCGATCCCAAGAGGCAAATAAGTAGTAATAATCACCTTTCTTGAAAATAAACGGCGCTTCAATATCTCCATTACTACTATCGCCGGCATCGCGATCGTCTAATTTCCAATATCGATGTCGTTTGGCAAGTGTATGCCAGGTCTGAGGAGATTGGGCAATGCCTGTTAGAGTAGAATCCAGCTTCACAAGTTTAATGCCTTGCCAGTAAGAACCAAAAGCAAGCCAAGGGGTTTCTTGATCATCAAAGATTAAATTGGGATCAATGGCATTCCACATGTCGCGACCGGGTACCGATTGCACTATCGGTCCGTGATCCACCCATTTGTAGTCGGGATCGTCAGAATTGAGAGTGCTGTTGGTAGCGACGCCAATGGCCGAATTATTTCTCCCAAATTGTGATACGGAATAATACAGGTAAAAGGTGCCGTTGTGTTCGGCGATATCAGGAGCCCATTCCACGTTATTAAAGTCAGTTACTACCTTTTGCGTCCAGGCCGGCGCTTTTTTAAATACCGGTTTCTTTCGGGTCCAGTGTTCCATGTCATTCGAGGACAAGACCGGTATACCGCGGCCGGTTGAAAAAAGATAATATGTACTATTCTCTTGAGTCATTACCGGATCATGGACCCTTGGATATTGCTTTTGGGCTATGAGTTGGGAAGCGAATAAGAGAACCATAACCGGTAGCAGTATGGCCAGTTTCTTATTTAACTTTTTTAGTATAGCGCTGGACAAAGGCATTAATACATAATAATTGTTACAAATACACTTATTAATACTCAATTTAGCAGAGCTTTGCAACAAAACAGATAATCGAGAATCGTGGAAGTCAATTTATCTTAAAGATTTGGGGTCGATTGTACTATTTATAATAGGCTCTATGTTATTGACTTTTATGTATTTAGGGTGTACTATTTTTTAGATGAGTTGATAGCTTAATTCATCATTCAAATAAAATACTCTAACTATAGGAGTGAAAAATGAAAAAAGTAATCTTATGCCTGTCGTTTACTCTATTTTCCGGACAAGCTTTTGCGCAACTTGAGCCTTATACGGATTTTGATACCAGTGATGACGTCACTATATCAACATATGTTAAAGTAGCTGAAAATATGATTCCATATTATCTGGAGGGTATTTCCAAAACATGGGTACCGGCTATGAAATACAGCCAGCAGCAGGGCTATGTTAAGTCTTGGAATGTGATGGTAAGTGATCTTGCCGAAAGTGGTAATTTTAATGTGATCCTCAATATCACGTATAAAGATGATGCGGCTGCCAGAGGTAATGAAGAGCAATATAAAAAGGTGGAGGCTTACGTTCGCAATAACATTCTTAGCGATGAAGAGAGTGATGAAATTGTACAAAACAAGTATCCTAATATGCGAAAGATTGTCGGTGAGTACAGAATCCGAAATGTTATCTTCAAGAATTAGTTAATTCTATTAATTAATTCGATTAAGGCCCCGTTTATTTAAGCGGGGCTTTATTATTATAACTATTCTGGAATGCCGGTTTCTTATTTGCTGTTGAAGAGCTCGAAGTTCAAAAGAAAAAAGTCATGAAAAACATCAACAGCCTGCGTGTATTTCGCCGGAATGATTATGATCCCAATAAATCGGGTGGATATGTACTTTACTGGATGCAGATCAATCGGCGATTTAATTACAATTATGCACTGGAGTATGCCATAGGTTGGGCGAATAAGTTGAATAAGCCACTGCTGGTCTATGAGGGATTGAATTGCGATTATCCCTGGGCTTCCGATCGGTTTCATCATTTTATCATGGAGGGCATGCGGGAAAATCTGGAGTATGCCCGCAAACACAATATAAACTACTTTCCTTATCTCGATGATGAGCCCGGTGCGGGAAAGGGGTTGCTGTATTCGCTTGCTGAGGATGCCTGTTGTGTTATTTCGGACGAGTATCCCGTGTTTATAATTCGGGAACACAACGAAAAAGTAGGCAACCGGTTGGATATTCCGTATATCACGGTTGACTCTAACGGCTTGATTCCGTTGGGAATGACGGATAAGGCACCCTATAATGCCTATTTTTTTCGTAAGATTATGCAGCGGAATTTTATTGATTGTTATACGCATCCGCCCAAAGATGATCCGCTGAAAGACCTTCAGAATCGCGAAAAAATTGAGCTGAAAAGCGACTTTCGGCAGCGTTATCCTTCTGCTGAGGATTACCTGAAGGAACCTACTTCGTTCATTTCGTCTCTACCCATTAATCATAATATCGGGAAGGTGGAATTAACCGGGACCCGTCAGGCCGCGCTTGGGAAGCTGGGGCAATTTGTTCAGTATGGTTTGCCAAAGTACGATGATCATCGCAATGATCCTGATGAGCACGCTGCCAGTGGATTGAGTCCCTGGCTGCATTTCGGAAAAATATCGGAATACGAAATTGTTAACACGATGCTCGACCATCAGCCGGAAGGGTGGGACCTGGATAATATTACCGATAACAACGGTTCAACCGGTGGATTTTTTAATGGTGATTCCAATATAGATGCTTTTCTGGATGAGGTTATTACCTGGCGGGAAGTTGGGTTTCATTTTGCACACCATGAACCCGATTACGATCAGTATGAGACGCTGCCGGAATGGGCACTGGAGACACTCGAAGAGCATAAAAATGATCCGAGAGAATACATTTATGAACTGGAAGAGTTTGCCGAATCGCAGACGCATGATGAGATTTGGAATGCTGCTCAAACACAGCTTCGTGAGGAGGGAGTGATGCACAATTATCTGCGCATGTTATGGGGAAAAAAAGTACTGGAATGGACGCCCAATCCTGAAACGGCCTTGGCTTATCTTATTGAGTTAAATAACCGCTATGCTATTGACGGACGAGATCCGAACAGCTATTCGGGAATCTTTTGGATCTTCGGTCGGTTTGACCGGGCCTGGCAGGAACGTCCGATTTACGGGAAAGTGCGTTATATGACCAGTGACAGCACCCGGCGAAAATTAAAGCTCAAACAGTATTTGGATACCTACGGCACGCAGCAGAGTTTGTTATAGCAAGGACCGGGTATAACAAACTAAAATTTGTTGATCAGCGCTTTAACCAGTTTTGCGAAATCTTCTTTCCGGGAGTCGGCTGCCGCTTTTACCTCATCATGGTTCAATTTTCCCTTACTGACTCCTGAAGCCATATTACTGATGAGCGAGATAGCAACGGATTTTACGTTAAGACGTGCTGCTTCGAAAAGCTCAGGTGCTGTAGACATGCCAACGGCATCAGCTCCCATAAAACGGAAAGAACGGATCTCTGCCTTTGTTTCGTAATTTGGTCCGGTTACATACATGTAGGTCCCTTGCTGCGTCGATAGACCCAATTCTGCGGCAAGTTCCCGAACCTCTTTAACCCATCGGTTGTGGCGGTAGCGATGTTTGTTATTGCCGCGGGGAGAAATCGCAAGATTGTTGCGAATCACATCCTTTATTACCATGAGGTCGCCCACCGAAAAGGAGGTGTTAATGGCACCAGCGGCATTGGAAATAATCAGTTTTTGTGCGCCAAGTGCTTTTGCCAGGTACACCGGCGTAGCGGTTTGCTCAAATGAAAATCCCTCATAGTGATGGAAACGTCCCGAAAAAGCGATTATCGGTTTGTTATTGACCTTCCCAAATATCAGCTTTCCGGCATGACCCTGTACGGAGGAAACCGGCATTCCCGGAATATCCTGGTAATTTATTGATTCAGGATTAGCTATCTCCTCACCGAAACCTCCAAGGCCGGAACCCAGAATTACGGCTGCCTCAGGTTTTTCGTCTCCGATGCGTTTCCGGAGGTGTTCAATAATGGGCTGGGTAAACTCAGGTAGTGACATTCAGTTTATATGGCTTCTATAGTGTAACCTTGTTGCTCGTTATAATCGGTCAGCTTAAACAGGGGGTGATGTGAGTCATGATATCCCATCACTGTGAAATTCTCCTTGTATGCTTTTTGGGTAAGTTCTTTACGTGCTCTCATGCTTTGCTGGGCGTCATAATCATATTTGGCGGCGAATTTACGATTAACTTCTCCGCGCGTGGCCAGTACATCACCGGCCATGAGATATTTTTGCTGACCGTCATCAAAGAGTAATACTTGTGAATACTCGGTATGTCCACCAATTTTTTTAACGGTGATTTCGGGATAGGGTTGATCCTCTCCCTTCAAAAAGTGGAGATCGGCTTTAGCCTCAAGGAAATGCGCAAATTCTGTTTTTTCTTCATCATAATATTCCTCCATATTCATGACTTTCTCCCACTCTTTTTGGGATACCCATATCTTTGCGTCCGGGAAAGTTAGCTCCCAGAAACCTGAAGAGCGCCCTGCCAGTCCGCCGATGTGATCATAGTGCAGGTGACTGGCAAAGATATCAGTAATATCATACTCAGTGAGATCAAATTCTTCCAGGTTCTGCTTTATAGTATCGGTACTTGTACCTTCTCCGAAATCACCAATCCCGACATCGAATAGAATATTTTTATCTTCGGATTGAATAAGAAAAGGATTAAGAGAAATTTTTAACGCTCCCTTTGCCGGTGGATCTTCACGATCAATGCGATTAAATTTTTTATCCAGGCCGACGCTGAACGTTCCTTCGTACAGGGCATGAGCCATACGTTGTTTTGTGGTAGCCATAGGGAAGATTAATGTAGCAAAAGATGAGTGTTTGCGCTTATTTTTTCTTTTTGCCTTCGTATTTGTCATAGGCTTCGATGATATCACGGACGAGCTTATGTCGTACTACGTCGTTTTCATCGAGGTAGACAAATGAGATGCCATCAATATCCTGCAGTATCTTCTGAATAGAGATAAGACCGGATTGCTGCCGTTGAGGCAGGTCTGTTTGGGTTATGTCACCGGTAATAATCGCCCGGCTGTTGAAACCTATTCGGGTAAGGAACATCTTCATCTGCATGTTGGTGGCATTCTGGGCTTCATCCAGAATTACGAAAGCATTATTGAGTGTGCGTCCACGCATGTAAGCAAGCGGGGCAATCTCAATGATATTTTTGGTCAGGTAAAGATCCAGCCGGTCATACTCAATCATGTCTTCCAGCGCATCATAAAGAGGACGCAGGTAAGGATCGATCTTTTCTCGCAGATCTCCGGGCAAAAAACCCAGTGTTTCGCCCGCTTCTACAGCGGGACGAGCGAGGATAATCTTTTTCACTTTACGCTCTTTGAGTGCGCGCACGGCCAAGGCTACCGAAGTGTAGGTCTTTCCCGTACCGGCCGGCCCAATGGTAAAAACGATGTCGTTGGTAGCTGAGGCCTTGACGATTTGTTTCTGACCCGGTGTTTTTGCAGTGATGGCCTCCCCGTTATGGGTATTTAAGATAAAATCCCCGGAAACGTTCACATCCCGCAGGGGATTTTTTTGTTTTTGGGAACGGTCATCGTCATTCTTTTTGAGGGCCAGTACTGTGTCAACGTCACTGTCGGTGAGATCGCCGTTTCGCTTGGCCATACTTTCGAGCTCAGAAAATATCTCCATAAGCTCAGCACGGTCCTCATTTGGTCCGGATATTTTGATGTTGCTTCCCCGTGCTGTTAGTTTCGTATCCGGATATGCGGAATCAATCTTTTTCAGATGTTCATCATGAAAGCCCAAAAGAATTACTGGCTCAACATCTTCTATATTGTACGTATCGTTGCTGATAATTGATTGGTCTGCGATAAAGAGAACCTTTTTAAATTCGTTTTCATCTAAAAATAAGAAAACTGTGTGAAAATTTTGTAAAGGATCAAGGCAAGAATTCGATTATATAATATGGCTATACCACGGTTCCCTTACCCATTTGGGCCCGTTTGGTAAGATTGGCAATTCGTTTGGGGATATTTTTGGCCTTAAATACGGCACTGCCTGCCACCAGCACTTCAGCGCCGGAACGGCATACCTTTTCAATATTATCGAGATTGACGCCTCCGTCTACCTCAATCAGGAAACCGGCTCCCAGTTCGTTGCGCATCGCCCGTAATTTTTGCAGCCGATCGTAGGTGTGTTCAATGAACGACTGCCCGCCAAAACCGGGATTTACGCTCATCACCAATACCAAGTCAATATCACCTAAAATTGGTTCAATAGCATTCAGGGAAGTGGCGGGATTGATAGCCACACCGGCGGTTATTCCATACTGATGAATATTTTGAATCGTGCGATGCAGATGAGGACATGTTTCTTGATGGACCGTAATTTGATCAGCGCCTGCATCAACGAATGCCTCGAGATACTGGTCTGGTTCTTTAATCATAAGGTGCACATCAAGAAATGCATCACTTGCTCGTTCTGCTGCTTTTACAATCTCTGGACCATAGCTAATATTGGGTACAAAATGTCCATCCATAATATCGCAATGGATCCACCGGATACCGTTATCGGTACATTCCCGGATCTGTTCGCCGAGCCGGGTATAATCTGCGGCTAGTATTGAAGGAGCCAGAATAGGAAGTTCAAAATCCATAACGTAACTATTGATTGGTTGTGGTGTCAGGAGCTGCAATATTGGCCGTATCGAGTATAGCGCCGGATTCAACCTCTTCTTCAACGCGGTAGCGCTCCGAAACAATGAGCTTGAGCGTTTCTCCTTCTACAACTTCATCTTTTTGGGGTTCGTAATCGAGTATTACGTTGGGAGAAACTTCTTTGCTCGGCTGAAATCGTATTTCGCCTACACGCAAACCTGCTTGCTGTAGCTTTTGCTGAGCTTCGGAAAGGCGCAGGCCGCGAATATTGGGAATGGCTACCATCTTTTCCCCCAGTCCGTCACTGACGGCCAGATCAACCTTGGTACCTTTGGGCACTACTTTTCCGGGCGAAATAGATTGGCGCAAGACACTGTTTTTAAAGCGCGAAGATTCATAACTGACCACTCCAACATCCAATCCGTAATTCTGCAGCTGTATTTTGGCGTTTCGAAATGAAAGGTTAACCACTTCGGGTACCTTAACCGTCGGATTTGTGGCCGTATTAACGGTGAGATAAATTTTTCTGTTGGGTTTGACGATCTCGGAAGCGGAAGGTGTTTGATCAATTACATAATCAGCGGGATAAGCAGAGTTGGAACGACGATCTGCTACTTTGTACCGAAGCCCATAGGAAGTAAGCCGAGACTCCGCTTCTTTGAGTGAAACCTGGGAAACATCGGGAACCGTTACGCCCTCATCGTAATTTGTATATGCCGGCATGATGTAGGCATCCATCAGATAAAGAAAAACTGCTCCAAAGATGACGAGGCCGGCTAGACTGTAATAAAATTTCTTGGTTTTAAGCAGCAATAAAAGTTTTGACCACATAGAAAAAATAAATGGCTTCTATTTAAAGGCTAAGCTGTACCTTATATCGGAAGAAATGATATCTGTTAAAGTTTCATGAACGTTATTTGTTCCTTATGTACTTTTTAAGCTTCCTGGAAATGGTGTAACGCAATATTGGTCATGGACATTGTATCCAGCATTAACTGAATCCGAATAAAATCGAAAAGAAGCCACTTGGTACCAATCTAGAAGTTCAGCAACAGCCCAAACCGGGTAGTATTGGCAAGCGGGTGATTTTCGTCACCCAATGTTGAGATGTAGCTAAAATCAACGCCTAAAAACTTATAGCGAAGTCCTGCTCCCAGCGTCATATATTGGCGGTCACCGTTGTTGGGGTCTTCGTAATAGTAACCGGCACGAACCGCAAAAAGCTTGTCATACCAGTACTCAATTCCGGTGGCGTACATCAGTTGCTGTGGCAAGGACAGGCTCACTTCCCCGGTACCGGTATTGCGTGAAAAACTATCCCAGGATGAGAAAAGAGAACTGATTGCGCCTTTGGATTCTCCATTGGAATCGATCCTGGCCATAACTTTAGAAATATCGTTGGCGATCGTTAGCGTATTGATCCCCTTGCTGTCGAGGTTGGCGGTCAAGGCCCAGCCGATTCGGAAAACAGTGGGCAGCGGTTCTTTATCTGCGTTATCAGTGTAATTAAGGCCCGGTCCGATATTTGAGAGATTTAAGCCTACATTGAAGGTGGCGCTGTTGCCAAAGATATCAAATGCGTTTGACTTATAGAGGGTGGCCAGATCAATTCCAAAGCTCGAGCCCGGATTGATCTTGGGCAGATTTGGATCTGCATAGCTGTCTGCCAGACTGCTGTAAATAAAACGGGCGCCTCCACCAACCGACCAATTCTTGCTGAGTTTACGGCCATATGAAATGCCGGCTGCAAGCTCATAGCTGCTAAAACGCCCTTGCTCGAGCCCCGTATCATTCGTCCGTAATTGTTCACCCAGGTTCAGATAAGTAATGTGTCCCCCAAAGGTGCCAATGCCATCAACGTGATACTTGCCCACTAAATAATCGTAAAAAAGATCCGCATTAAATTGTGGCAGCCATTCACTGTGGGTAATACTGACCTGATTCCCTTCCTGGTATCCCAGTCCGGCGGGATTCCAGAATACAGCCGATGCATTATCAGCTATAGCCACGCCGGTGTTACCCATACCCGCAGCTCTCGAATCAGGTTCAATTTGCAGGAATGGGACAGCCGTGATTCCCACCTGCCCAAATGAAGCGAAGGTGGAAACAAAAAGAAGGGCAATGAGAGATAATGCTTTCTTAATCATGGTAAATCAATTAATAAGAATTATAGGATGGCACTAGAACGCGAGCCAATACAGCAATTAAATTTGCTTATTTATCAGCTTGATTGCAAGGCATTTTAATGCATCTAATGGTACGATAAATCCGCTAATTAAAAAAGACAGAGTCTGTTTCTAGACTCTGCCTTTACTCTTAAGGTCACTGTTTAGTTCAGCATTTCGACAACCATGGCTGATGCCCCGCCACCGCCATTGCAAATGCCGGCGCATCCGAATTGTCCACCGGTTCGCTTGAGTGCATGCAGCAGCGTAACAATGATGCGTGCGCCCGAACATCCGATAGGGTGGCCGATACTTACGGCGCCGCCATGAATATTGACTTTTTCTGGATCCAGCTCCAGAATTTGGTTGTTAGCCAGTGAAACGACCGAAAATGCTTCATTAATTTCAAAAAGATCTACATCATCTTTTGAAAGGTTTGCCCGTTTCAATGCCTTTGGCATGGCTTCGGCCGGAGCAGTGGTAAACCATTCCGGGGCTTTGGCCGCACTTGCTTGGCTAACAATTCGGGCCATAGGTGTGTAGCCAAGTTCTTTGGCTTTTTCTTCACTCATAAGGAGTACTGCGGCAGCTCCATCGTTGATGCTGCTTGCGTTGGCGGCTGTTACAGTTCCTTCCTTATCAAATACCGGACGCAGATTAGGAATTTTTTCAAAGTTTACTCGCTTCAGTTCCTCATCCATCTTCAATTTGTTGACGTTACCTTTGCGGTCCTTGATCTTCATTTCAATCACTTCATCATCAAGGTATCCTTCTTCATGGGCCTTAATAGCACGCTTATAAGAGGTTATGGCAAATTCATCCTGCTGTTCGCGGCTGATATTGCACTCCTCGGCACAGATTTCCGCCGCGTTACCCATGTGAAAGTCATTGTAAACGTCCCAAAGTCCGTCCTTAAGGATCCCGTCTTCGGCCTGGGCATGTCCAAGTTTGGAACCAAAGCGGTGTTTCTGCAGGTAATAGGGAACATTGCTCATGCTTTCCATACCGCCGGCGACGATAATATCGGCTTCCTCCAGTTGAATTTGATTGGCGGCGATCATGATCGCTTTCATTCCGGATGCACAGACCTTGTTGACCGCAGTGGCAGGAGTAAGTTCCGATAAACCTGCCTTGAGTGCTGCCTGGCGTGCCGGCGCTTGTCCGATACCGGCAGTCAGTACATTTCCGAATACAACTTCCTGTATGTTCTCAGGTTTTATACCGCTCTTCTTTATGATTTCGGTAATAGTTGATGCACCTAATTCCGGTGCGGAATACGATGACAAACTTCCACCAAATGAGCCGATGGGCGTTCGTTTGGCCTCTACAATAACTACGTTTCTCATAATGAAATTATCCGTTTTGATTAATCATATGATGTTCAACAGGCAAATTTTATTCAAATGCCTGGTCTAAATCGTCTATCAAATCTTCCTGGTCCTCAATTCCTATAGAAAGCCGTATCAGTGAATCTTGGAGGCCGGCCTTTTCGCGGACTTTTTTGGGCATTGAGCCGTGAGTCATGGAAGCCGGGTGAGAGATCAGTGATTCTACACCGCCCAGACTTTCAGCGAGGGCAAAAATCTTGGTTCTACTCGTAAATTCTTTTGCTTTTTCCTGGGAGTCATCTTTTAAAGAGAATGAAACCATGGCACCAAAGTCTTTCATCTGTTTGCGAGCTACCTCATGTTGTTGATGACTTTCCAGGCCGGGATAGTTAACCTGTCCTACGGCTGGATGGTTATCAAGAAAATCAGCTATGGCTTTGGCATTCTCAACCGATTGTTTCATTCGTACAGAAAGCGTCTTTATGCCCCGCAGTGTAAGATAGCAATCCATTGGCCCGGGCACGGCCCCCGTGGTTTTAACCTGGAAACGCAATTTCTCCATGATCTCCTCATCGGATGTTGCAACAGCACCGCCAATCACATCAGAGTGCCCGCCCAGGTACTTTGTTGTCGAATGTAAAACCATATCGGCACCGAGTTCGAGAGGTTGTTGCAGATAGGGAGAAGCAAAGGTGTTATCAACCAGCGATAAGATATCGTTGTGTCGGGCAAAATCTGTAAGTGCCTGTATATCAACAACGCGAAGGAGCGGATTGGTCGGCGTCTCGATCCAGAGCAGTTTGGTTTGTTCATTGTAGGCCTGCTTTACCTGATCAATATCCGTCATATCTACAAATACGAAGTCGATATTGAATGGTGCGAAAACTTCGGTAAACAGGCGATAGGTGCCGCCGTACAGATCGTTGGAAGCAATGATTCGGTCGCTGGGACGGAACATTTTAAGAACGGCATCCATTGCAGCACATCCACTGGCGAAACAAGCACACTCATCGGCGCCCTCGAGCCCGGCAATCAGCTTTTCGAGAGCTGTTCGCGTAGGATTTCCCACCCGGGCATAATCATATCCTTTGTGGACGTTGGGTGCTTGCTGTACGTAGGTCGATGTCTGGAAAATCGGAGGCATCACCGCCCCTGAGGTTTCTTCTGGATGTTGTCCTGCGTGAATCGTCTTCGTATTAAACTTCATAAGACAGTTTATAGATTAGATTTCGCGTTATTGGCTTTTTCTTCCATCCCAAGATAGGAGTAGGTGTTGTACAAACTCTGCCAAAGCTGTCGGTCGTCCGGATGTTCTCGTGAGATTTCTTCCAGAAGGGGCAGGGAAGACTCCAGATGGTGCTGGATTTTACTGTGAATCGCTTGTTGCTGCTGGCTTTCAACCAATGGCAGCAACTTCTGATATTTTGCAGCAATATCCTGATAGAAGAACGCAAATTCTCGTTTCTGTTCCCAGTCTTTGGGAAGCTGCTGGTTTACAGTTTGAAATTCAGATGTAGCCCGTTCAACAAGAGAATCAGCAGTTGCATAAGAAGTGTTTGGCAACTGTGTACCGTTGTTAAGCGCTTGGGCCGTATTTCCCAGCTTTTCAGATGCCCACTGGTATAATTCGGTAGCCAGACGCTGATGATAAATCACATTCTTAGGTTCGTTTTTAGTGAGCAGTTTCAGCATCTTTACAGCCCGCTCGTGATTACCGGCTTTTATATAAGCATTGGAAAGGCCATGGATCAGGTTTACGTTTTGATCCGAATGGGCTTTGGCCTCCTCGTATACCTCAATTGCTTTTGGCGGCTGATCGTTTTCCAGATAAAGATAAGCCAGCTGTTCGAGCAGCAGAGAGGGAGGCCGGGAAATATTTCGCCGGGCTTCCTCCAGCACCTGTATTGCTTTCCGGGGCTGGTCATTTTTGTAATAGGCTCTGGCTTCCATTTTATAGGAAATAGAACTATCCGGTATAACGGCTGTCGCATTCCTGAAAAATGAAGCCGCCCGTTCATAATTGGGAGCTTGTGAGCTTGAGTCGCTTTGCATCAGCTGCACACCGTTATTGTGCTCATTGCTCCAGGTTACCTTCAAAAGCTGATGAACTTTTTCATCATCGGAAGAGTCCTGGTAAATGTCAGCTGCCTGCTGCAGCGATTGTTCGGCCTGTCGATAAATAGATGTGCGTTCAGAAGGGTCTGTCTTCTTTTGGGCCAAATCGGTCAGTAATACCCCTTTTTTATAGTATAAATCAGCATTGCTGCTATCGGAAGACAGCTCGTCGTTGATAGAGTTTAGTTTTTGCTGAATCTCGGTTTCTGATAGCTTATCAGAAGGTTTGATACCGGAATGAGAGGAATTTAGTACGGAACAGCTAATAAAGAACCCGAATGCAAGCACGAGGCTTGCTATTCGGGTGAAATAATGAATCATAAATTTAGAGACGTTTTAAAGCGTTGAAGATCGTTAGTTAATACCGGCTTTATCCATAGCTTGTTGGGCTTTTTTATCCATGCCAAGCGCCGTATAGATTTGGAATAGGCTTCTCCAGTAATCTTTGTTATCCGGATCGATCTCTGTTGCTTTTTCATAATAGGTCATAGCCTGACGCAGTGCCTCTTTACCTTGGTTATCATACTTGGCAGCTTGGGCGTTATCCGAGGTACGGTTACGCAAGTCGAAGAGCGCTTTTGCTTTATTCTGGTAGATGATTCCCAGCGTATTATAAGCATCGGCGTCGTCGGGACGATATTTTAATACCGTTTTGAGTTCATCCTCGGCTCGTGCCGTCAGGTCATCGATTTCAGACTGCAGCTGGGTATTTTCTTTATTCAGCTGCGCAATTTGTTCTTCTTTCTGGTCGGCTTCCGATCCGCTGGCATTTTTTAGCTCTTGACGTAGCTGAAGGATCTTCTCGGAATTGGTTTCGAGCGTATCGCCGAGCTTGAGTGCTTTCTTGTAAATCTGAGTACCCAGTACCAGGTGATATTGTGGATTTTCAGGATTCTGTTCGAGCAACTTCTCAATTGTTGAAATTGCCTGCTCCGATTTACCAACCCGGTTATAGGCATCTGCCAGGTTTGAAACGATGTCTTCGTTGTTGGGAAACCGTTTTTGTGCTTCTTGAAAGGTCTCAAGAACTTCCTGCTGCTTGTCCAGCTGGTAGTAGTAACCGGCCAATTGTAAATAATCCTGTGCCTTCAGGGTCGTATCGTTGACCATGCTTATGTATTTTTTCTTGGAATCGACGGCATTCTCGTAATCTTTGTCCATCGCTGCTACCTGTGCCAGCACGTTCCAGGACAGTGAGCTGTCCGGTTGAATGATAGTAGCATTTTTCAGGTGCTGCACAGCTACATGCGTGGGATTTTCTACCGTGTTGGCAAGGCTATCGCTGCGAATATACTCGATACCTTGATTGTGTTCGGTTTGCCACAACACTGTTTTTACTGAACTAATGCGTGACAGTTCGCTGGGCTTGCTTTCAGAAGTGTCCGCTACATTCTTGGCAATCTGGAACGCCTCGTTCATCTGCTTGTAAAGGTCAGCACGGCTACCTACATCTTCCTTTTCACCGGCTATTTCACCAAGTGCCACTGCTTTGTAATAATATCCCAGTGGATCACCCGGATGCTGTTCGATGGATTTTTTGGCAGATTCGAGGGCAGCCTGATAATTTTGGCTTTCGACATTTGATTTTGCTTCATCAGCCAGGGGATTGGTGCTCGCACCGCATCCAACCAGAATGCCCAGAAGTAAAGTAATCAGTAAATGTGGTAATTTTTTTGTCAACATGATTTTGAGATTCCTGTAAAATTCATTGTTAGAATAACCGTTTCTGTGAATCAGAAAGTAACTATATAAAGCCCTTTCTGCAATATAATCGCTTAAAAATTATTATATTGGATCTCTAACCAGAGAAACCTTTGAACTTTTAATATTCCCAATGTTTGCAAGTACGCGATTTGATAAGCACAGGCATAACAACTTTGAGTATTTAAAAATTTCAAAGGAGAATCCTCAAGCTCCAACGCTTGTTTGCCTGCACGGGATGTTTGGAGGATTAAGTAATTTCGAAGCTATTATAGATTATATAGAGGCCTCCACAATCTTTGTTCCGAACCTACCCATTTTTAAGTTTGATTCGGACCAACTTTCTATTAGTGCCCTTTCCGATTGGCTGGATTCGTTCTGTGACGATCTGCAAATAACTTCACCGGTATTACTTGGAAATTCCCTTGGTGGACATATTGCACTGGATTATATGCTTCGGTTTCCGGAAAAAGTGTCGGCATGCATTTTGACGGGCAGTTCGGGCATACAGGAAAAGGATTTTGGATCCGGTTTTCCACGAAGGAACGATCGGGAGTATGTTCGCGAGCAGGCGGCCGAAATATTTTATCAGGATCTGACCAGTGATGAAATGATGGATGATGTAATGGAAGTGGTTACCGATAAATCCAAGCTGGCAAAGATGCTACGTCTGGCACGAGAAACACATGAGTATTGTATGAAAGGACGTTTATCAGAGATAAAGCAGGAGATACTGCTGGTCTGGGGCAAAAATGATACGATCACTCCACCTGAGGTAGCCCATAAATTCAAGCAGTTGTTGCCTAATGTTCGGCTTCGCTGGATCGACCGCTGCGGACATGCCCCCATGATGGAGCATCCCCAAAAATTTGCCTACTTTGTGAACGAATTTTTGACTGGTATTCAACAGAAACGCAACAGAAAAACCATTAGCGATTATGAAGAAAATTATTCACACCAATGATGCGCCCGAAGCCATTGGACCATACAGCCAGGCAGTAGTTCACAATGATATTGTTTACTGCTCCGGACAGATCGGGCTGGACCCTGAAAACATGGAATTCGTAGGAGAAGACGTGGAATCACAAGCCAAACAGGTAATGAAAAACCTGGAGGCGGTGCTCGAAGAGGCCGGTTCCGGCTTCGATAAGGTAATCAAGTGTGGTATTTACCTGGATGACATGGATAATTTTGGCGTGGTCAACGAAATATATGGGAGTTATTTCGGAGATGAGCCCCCTGCCCGTGAGACGGTGGCTGTGAAAACTCTCCCTAAAAACTGCAAGGTGGAGATTGGTTGTACTGCGTACGTTTAATCTAAAGAAAGGTTTTGGTACGACAGGAGGAGAAATGGCCGAAGGGCGATTTCTCCTTTTTATTTTTTAGCGGTATCGTTTCTGCTACTAAGGTCCAGATAGAAAGTACGGCTCTGCCTGTTACCCATATAATCAAAGGCTTCAACAGTAACGGCAAGGGGAGAGGTGGAAGAGGGTTCAAAATCAGGATGATAGTAGACGATTCGATCATCCTCGGGTTCAAATTCTGCAATTCCTCTCTTATTATTCACCCACATTTTGGTTCTTGGGTAATCCAGGCCAGACAAGTTATCATTCACATCTACCATAACCAGCCATTGCCCGTCAGGACGTTGCTGAAGGCGGGGACGGCTGAGTTCCGGGGCCACGGTATCCCGAAGGATCGCAAAAGTTCCTAACGTTTCGGGATGACCGATCAGGTATTCTTTGGTAAAGCTGGTGGGTATCAAATCCCATTCACGATCTTTTTCATCCCGTTTATACCATGCCAGTTTTTGGATGTCCGTGAGCGAAGAATCACGCGAAATGTAAAAACTAAATTGCTTATTGGTGGGAAATACTTCCGGGAGTATATGCACACGGATGGAATCACTGCGTGATTTTTGTACTGACATCCCAACTGAGAGGCTATCATAAAATGTATGCTCCGGGAAAACAGCAAATCCTTGTCCGTTTGCAGAAGGAAGATAGCCGCGTTTCGTCGGTATGATACGACGGAGCTGCATTGGGCCCGCAGACGGGATTTCCATGAACAGGTTATCAAGATTTTCCAGGTTGAGGGCATAGCCGTTGCTATGCTTGAAAAAGCTATTGGTGTCGGTAGTCGCTACTGTGATATGCTGGGTTTGGGAATCGGTAAACGTAATCCAGTTGGGGAACCAGTGAAGATCTTCAACGTTGCCCGCAATTTTATTTTGCTTATCCTCAGTTTGGGGAGGCAGTTCATGTGTTATTGGTTGATCAGTAATATTTAAAGTGAGGTGAGCCGTACTGCTATTGCCGAAATAATCAGTGGCTCGAATGCGTACATCATGAGTACCGGCCGGCAAGTCGAGTTTTCCGTTACGGCCATCCCGGCGATAAAAGGGCAGGGAATTTCCATCTGCGATGAATAAACGCTGGTAGCCTTGGTTGGAATTCTCGAGGATAGGATACACCCGATCGATAAACATCTGATGGGTCTCCTCATACGAAAAGCTATCGATCTGCGACTTGAACAAATCTTGTCCGTCTACCGTAAGCTGCAGTTCATAAACCGCGTACGCATTGTGTACTTTGTTTGATTGATCAAAAACATTGACACCGAGCCCGATTTTTCCGGAAGCCCGGACCGTACCCAGTTCATAATGGTTATTGTTATGCCAGGCGCGTTTCGTAAAAATTGCGTTCTCTCCCTCTATGCTGGAGGCGGCAGACAGCGGTTCTACTGAAATCCCTTTAATTTGGGGAGGGATGGTATCGCGGACACGCAGGTTCGTAAGAAGCGGGTTGTAGGGTTTTTCGGAGGGCGTACGAAGCTCAAAATGCAGGTGCGGAGGACCAATGCCGGAGGCTCCGCTGTAGCCGATAACTTCTCCCTGTTTAACCCTGATGTTTCTGTCGGCGATTTTACGATCGATTTCAAACGCATAGTCTTTGGAAAAACGGATGGAATCGGCCAGTTGCTGCAGATGGTCATTAAAGGCCAGCAGGTGAGCATATACCGAATAGGAGCCGTCGTCATGTTTGAGATAAATCACTTTTCCGTAGCCCCGCGGCCCGATGGCGATACGGTCTACGATGCCGTCGCGGGTGGCAAACACTTTATAGCCCCGCCGCCCCCACGTTTTAATATCCAAAGCGGCATGAAAATGACCGGCTCGTGTCTCCCCAAAGGTTGAAGATAGGAAAGAGCTTGCTTCGGTGGGCCAGAGATAGTGAAATTGTTTCGGATTAAACGAATGTTGCTGTTGACCAAAGACAGAGCCGACTGTCAACAGAATCAGGAATAAAAAAAGTACCGTTCGTTTCATAACTAATTATTCAACCGAAACTGAGAGGGTAGCTAAATTGTCGTTTAGAGTAGCTTCAATACGATCGCCGGGAACAATAGGAGATACCCCTTTTGGGGTTCCGGTAAAAATCAGGTCGCCCGGCTGCAGGCGGAAAATGCCGGATAGATAGCTGATCAATTCTGCTACGGGAAAAATCATCAGTAGGGTATTATCTGACTGTCGGACTTTATCATTGACCGTTATTTTGAGATCCAGATTTTGAGGATCTTCGATGTCTTCTGCCGGGATAAACGAACTCAAAGGTGCAAAAGTATCGAAGCCTTTGGCTACGGTCCAGGGATGTGATTTATCTTTAGCCTTCTGTTGAATATCCCGGGCTGTTACATCAATGCCGATGGCATATCCCGCAACATATGAAAGGGCTTCGCTCTCAGCTATATATTTTCCCCCTTTTCCCAAAGCCACTACAAGTTCAACCTCATGGTGTACATTTTGGCTTTGTTGTGGCAGGCGGATGAGGTCACCATTAAAAATAACGCTGCTGGTAGGTTTGAGAAACACCATGGGCTTGTCGGGCACTTCGCTCTTTAGCTCATGGGCATGTTCCACATAGTTACGTCCGATACAAAAAATATTTCCTATGTCGAGATCCGGGAGTCCGGGAAGCGTCATTTTTTCCATAATGCACAAATATAAAAAAAGCCTTGGTCTCAAGAGAAACCAAGGCTTTAAAAAGTTAGTAAAAAGTTTAGGCTTCCGGCTCGACGCTTACAAACTTACGTCCGCCTGACCGCTTGCGAAAGCGTACTTTTCCGGCAGCCTTTGCAAACAGCGTATCGTCACTGCCGCGTCCAACGTTTTCGCCGGGGTGAAATTTGGTGCCGCGCTGACGTACAATAATGTGCCCGGCTTTCACCATTTCTCCGCCGTACTCTTTAACACCTAATCGTTTCGATATCGAATCACGACCGTTCTTTGTAGATCCTTGCCCTTTCTTATGTGCCATAACTGAGTAATTGCTTTAAATTATCCTTCTTGCTTGCTATTCCAGGCGTCCAATACTGTAACCCGGTCTTCGCTGTCGGGAACAAATCCTTTAAGATCTTCCAGATCAGTATTTCGAATGTGACTGATGGCCTCTTTTGCCGTCATATCTGTTGAAACTTCTTGAGTTTCTTCCGAGGCCGACGTTTCTTCTTTTGCTTTGGACTTAGATGCTGCTTTTTTGGTGCTTCCGCCTCCGGAAACCGAAATTTTGTTAATTTCGATTTGAGACATCGGCTGACGGTGCCCGCGCTTGACGCGATATCCTTTGCGTCGTTTTTTCTTGAAGACCATAACTTTGTCCGATTTTACATTATCGAGCAAAGTAGCTTCAACCGAAGCACCATCTACTACCGGTTTTCCAACGGTAACCTTTCCATCGTCATTTGTAAGCAACACCCGATCGAAGGTTAGCTTTTGATCTGTCTCGTCACTTTGCTTGTCAACAAAGAGGACATCACCTTCAGAAACGCGGTACTGATGTCCACCAATTTCTACTACTGCGTACATCTAATTATGTTATTTGTTGTTATAAAATTCTTTTGGCTACAGAATGCCAAATATAAGCTTTTAACCAGATAAAGCAAAGCTAAAAATCTGATGAATTATACTACTTAAAATTGTATTATTGCAGTGCACTCAACCTAATAGAAAGAAAGATTATGGAGAAAAAATTACCGGACCTTCATCAGCAGGCTTTTATGTTCAAAAACAGCAAGCGGTTCCAACATGATGGCGGACGCGCGTGGATTAAGGATTCCCAACTGCATGAAGCCCGTAAAGGTGGCAATGGAAAACTGCGCACGATCGAATCTAAGAAAAATCGTGACCTGGTGGAGAAAGCAGAAGAACATAAGCCTTCATTATAATAGATAATAGCTGCCTTCAATAGTAGCTTAACCGTCTTCAAATAGTTTCTGTTTTATGCGATATACCAGGCTTCGTGTTTGGGTGATTTTCTTTGTGGTAGTGGTCGGGGTAATTGTCGTGCTGCAATATTCTGCCGGCGGCTCTAAAATATACAGAAGCGCCCATCCCATTACCGATTCACTGCTAACAGAAACGTATCCCGACCTATATCAGGCTGTGGAAAAACGCGATGTGCAGCAACTCCGTCCGTTTTTGATGCATTCCCATCCACAGGTTCGCGATCAGGCCTGGCGGGCCTTTGCCAATACTCCCGTAGATTCTCTGGCACCTTTTCTGGATTTGGCCAAAGAGCAGAATCTCGAAACGGCCTGGTTTGCGATCAGCTCTCATTCATTGTCGGAGAACCAGCTGCGAGAGCTGGAGCAAAACTGGATCGAAAATCCGGAACTTCGCATTGGTATCGCACGGGTGCTGGGCCGGCAGGGAGACAGGCAAAGTCTCAATTTCCTGGTTGAACATCTCAAATCATCTGGTTTGAGCGATCGCTTTACTGTAGCATTGGCGACGGGCCGAATGATCAGGCGCTTCGATCTTGAACGGGAACAGCAGATAATGGTCTTGCAGTCGGCATTCGATACGGAAAATTACCAGGCGACCCGAGCTTATCTGTATGGTTGGTATAGGGGAGATGCTTCCCGGCTTTCCGCTGCCGCAAAAGATACCTTGTTTAATCGCTGGCAGGTAATGGGCATGGGATTGCGAACCGAAGTCGATCAGTTTGTGAATAAAATATTGCCGGAACGCACCACCCAGCAGATGACGATCTACTATAACGGTGAACAGCTTCTGGATAGTGAAACACAGCTGTCGGTAGAATTGGCTACATCGTTGGAAAAATTGCCACTAAACGATCAGAATTCTTTAGCCGCAAAGATTCTGTTAACAAATGCTAATTCCCATGTTCAGGTCCGTACGCTGCAAAGCATTTCCGATAAACTCACGAACGAAGACGATCTGTTTGAGTATATCAGGGATTCTATGGTACCGGACTCTACGCTGGCTAGTGCCGTTTGGTTGCAGGCAGTCGAAACAGGACTATCTGTAGATTCTTCACTTATCAGTGGAAACAGGAATCACCTCGACCAAATTGCTGAGAAAAATATATACTTGCTGCCTCAGGTATTGGCGATTTATGCGGATATTGAGCCTGTTGATGCCTATTTGGATCGGATCACCCGAAGGACCAGCGAGGAAAACCCGCTATCGGCGCTGTTTGCAGTTCAGGCTTTGTCAGACTTTTGGAAAAAATTCCCTGATTCCCGGAAAACTAAAAGCCGCACTCAAGCAGTACGGAATATCGTATTTAATGCATTGGATAAGGCCGATCGCGGCGTGGCTTATGGTGTGCAGCCATTATTACAAGATGAAGTTCTTTTTACGGCAGATGATTTCAAACGGATAAATAGCTACCTACAGTCTTTTTCACTGCCGGGTGATATTGAAGTGTTTCAGGCCTTCGGGAGGCTTTACAAAGATCGGTTTGAACAACAAGCGAAACCGGTCATCGACTCGCTGGCAGCCCTGAAAAATACCCCGCTAAACCGATCGCTGGCAGAGGCAGGCTGGTCGGTAGAGGTTCCCCAGAGTGGTAAAACAGAATTCAGGTTACCCAATTGGAAACGATTATGGCAGCTGGGTCGCCACCCGGTTTGGACACTTAGGACGGAAAAGGGGCCGATTGAAATTCGCCTGAATACGCTTGATGCGCCGGCAACCGTATCCATGATCGACAGTTTGAGTAGGGCCGGTGCCTACGCCCAAATTCCCTTTCACCGGGTAGTGCCAAATTTCGTTATTCAAGGAGGCGATATCGAACGCAAAGATGGATTCGGAGGACCCGATTTTGTGGTTCCGACCGAGGCTTCGGAACAAGGATTTTCAAGAGGGACGATCGGTATTGCCAGTGCCGGTCCCGATACCGAAGGCAGTCAATACTTTATCATGAACCAGTGGAAGCCTCATCTTAATGGTCGTTATACCCGTTTTGGCGAAGTGATCAACGGTATGGATATTGCCGACAAAATTATTGTTGGGGATAAAGTTCTGTCTACAACCTGGTATTAATATTTGTCTCATGGATTTTAATCGGGATTACGAGACCATTCTTCCGGGATAACTCTTTACTCCACCAGTTCGTCCAGATCTTTGAAGATGATTTCGGTATGAAACTCGCCGTTTTCGCCCATTGGATCAATTTCTTTAGGCTGATGGGCTATCTGTCGCACAAAAGCCTGGTTAAATCGTTCTCCTTCTCGTATCAGGTGCTGATACTCTTCTCCCACCGCACTGATTTTGATTTCAATAGGTTTAAAAAACAGGACTGGCAGTAAATCGTGAATGCTTTTTTGCCAGATCGGAAAGCAGCATTCATATCCCATCTCCCCAAAAACCCTCTCACGCCAAGATCGTATGTCATCCAGGTGCCAGTCGCCAAAGATAAGCTTCTCAATGGGTCCATCGGTGTTAGCCAGTGCTTCTTCCACTTTTTCAAGGTACACGTCATTGGGACAATCCGGCGGCAGGGGTACGGTAATCAGATCGAGACCGAGACTGGCGGCCTGCTTTTTGATATTTTTAAGTTTGATCTGCTGATGCGGAACAATATCGTCGGTTTCGTCATAAGTGGTAAGCAGCTTGATTTTTGCTTCGGGATGCTCTTGCCGATAAAACTGGAGCGCCAGGTAGGCATCTTTGCCGCCGCTCCAAAACAGAATATCCATATCTATTCAGATTATAGATGTCGAATTCTGCGGACAGAAGAAAATCGCTACAAATTCTGTATTCTGACCACTGATTCCATATATTTAGACGCAACTTATTTACATCCAAAATACAAAATTTCTTTTGTCATGAGTAAACGCAATTACTGGCTGATGAAATCAGAACCGGATGCCTATAGCATTGACGATCTCAAGCGCGATGGGGTGGAGCCGTGGGATGGCATTCGAAACTATGAGGCACGCAATACTATGCGCGACGATATGGAAATTGGAGACGGAGTTTTGTTTTATCATTCCAACGTGCGCCCACCGGTAATTGTAGGATCCATGGAAGTTGCCAGCGAACCCTATCCCGATCCCACACAGTTTGATCCGGATTCAAAGTATTTCGATGAAAAAAGCAGTGAAGAGGATCCCACCTGGAAGCTGGTCGATGTGAAGTTTGTCCAGAAATTCGACAATCCCGTTACGCGGGACGCCATCAAGGAAGAGCCGGCTCTGCAGGATATGGTCTTACTCAAGCGTTTTCGTCTTTCTATTACGCCGGTGACCGAGGCAGAATGGAAGAAGATTCATGAAATGGCGGGAGCAGAGCCCAAGTAAACCGGATTCCACTCTAGCATAAATTGATTACAGACAAAGAATGAGCAGCGATACCAAAAAGGTCCATTTACGAACCAAGGGAATTCTTCCCGTCCAAAAATTGCGCGTGCTGGCAGAGGCGGGTATCATCTCTCATAAGGAGGGCTACCCTTTGGAGGAAGAACAGTTTCAGCCCAATTCTATCGACCTTCGGTTGGGCGAAAAAGCGTACCGTGTGCGGTGCAGTTTTTTGCCGGAAGATGAATCGGTGGATGAAAAGCTGCAAAAGCTCAAGCAGTACGAATTTTCAATCACCGAGGGAGCAATACTGGAACCCAACTGCGTATATATTATTCCGTTGTTGGAGGAGCTTCATCTGCCATCCCATATCTCGCCGCAGAAAACACTGTTTAATGGCAGTGAAAATGGAGTGGATTACCAGATTATATCGGGTGAGCATCTTTCGGCCAAGGCCAATCCCAAAAGTACTACAGGGCGTCTGGATGTCTTTACCCGGGTGATTACGGACCATTCCCATCGTTTTGAAGAGATCCGCTCGGGATACGACGGCCGCATGTACCTGGAAGTGGTGCCCAAATCGTTTCCTATTCGTGTGAAAACCGGACATCGGCTGAATCAGCTACGCATTCGACATGGTTACACCGTACTTTCCGACCAGGATATTTTACGTACCCATAGCTCCGATCCGCTCCTTTTTCAGGAGGACGGGAATGTAGTGCCAATGGATGACCTGAAGGTCAATAATGGATTGTTCCTGAGTGTTAATCTCCATGGCAAGAAAGGGGAGATCGTAGGATATAAAGCCAAGAAGCACCGTGATTATATCGATCTCGACAATATCGACTATTATGAAGTTTCTGATTTTTGGGAGCCGATTTATTATCAGCACGATGACCATCTGATTCTTGAGCCGGAAGCCTTTTACATCTTTGCCTCCAAGGAGCGCTGCCGCATTCCGGAGTACCTGGCAGCAGAGATGATTGCCTATGATACGGGCTCCGGCGAACTTCGTACCCATTATGCCGGCTTTTTTGACAGCGGATTTGGTGGACGTGTAGAGGATAAAGGGGCACGTGCCGTTCTGGAGGTCCGCTCTCACGATGTACCGTTTTTGATAGAAGATGGACAAACGTTTTGCAGCATGAAGTTTGAACCGAATACCGAAGTGCCGCAATTTACCTATGGTGACGATATTAAAAGCAACTACCAGGGACAGGAATTGCGATTGGGGAAGCATTTCAAACAAGGTTAACGAATATTATGGCACAGCCAAAAGTTACGGGTTGTATTTGTTACAGCCGAAGCTTTGAAGAAATCACGGAGTATGCCCATGAACATGATTTGTCTACGGTGGAGGCCTTACAGAATCACGATTTTTGCAGCAACAGCTGCGGGCTGTGTATGCCATATGTTGAGCTGGCTCTGGAAACCGGTCAAACAGAATTTACTCCCGGCGAACCGCATCGAAAGCAGAACGGCTGATGAATAGTTATTACGCACCTCTGTCCCAAATTCAAAATGGATTTATTGAATTGCGCGAACAAGAAGCAAAACATGCTTCTAAAGTAATGCGTGCGTCCGAGGGTGATAAGCTATCGGTAGTTGACGGTCGGGGCGGGCGTTATTCAGGACCCATTACCCGAATTACCAAGAATACTATTCAGCTTGAGATTGAGGAGCAAAAGCGAGAAGAGGTCCCGAAGCCTTCCTTGGTTCTGGGTATGGGAATCATTAAAAAAAGGGATCGCCTCGAATTCGCCGTTGAGAAAGCAGTGGAGCTGGGTGCCCGGGATATCGGACTATTTCGGAGCGAGCATACGATCAAAGAGAATGTGCGGGTGGATCGTCTGGAGGCCATTGCTATATCGGCTATGAAGCAAAGCCTGCGATGCTGGCTGCCGGAAATCTCTTTTTATCAGGGCTGGCAGGAGATGGTTGACCGTCATCCCGAAGCGCAGTGCCTGGTGGCGCATGAAAAAATTGATAAAGAACCTTTCCAGCCGCAGGACTATAAAAAAAAGGATAAGCCGATTTTGCTCATGGTAGGACCGGAGGGAGGATTTTCGTCTGATGAGATTTCTCAGTTTAAGGAGAAAGGTGCCAGGTTGGTTTCCCTCGGCTCTTATCGCCTTCGGGCGGAGACGGCCGCCGTTGCCTTTTTGAGTCAGTTCTTATCCTAAACATTTGGATTTAAAAAGAAAAGCCCGGCGGAAGACCGGGCTTTTTAATATCAGAATTTTAGTGTTGCAGAGTCGTATACTAATTTTCTATAGATTGCGTGTGATTGGAAGCATACTCCTTCAATTTTTCCACTTCGTCCCACATCTTCATGGCCTGCTCGATGGTATTATCGAATACATCGTTAATAACCGGGTAGTATTTCTTCAGTCCCCAGACCTGCAGGGCCAATTCAGCTTTCATAATGCCACGAGGCATCCATTCCACTTTTTTGTAGTATCCTTCGGGTACAAAGAGGGAATCAGATTTAAACAACGGTTTCGAAAGCGTATCACGAACGGCAAAATTTTGTTTTTCTAGCCGGTTATATACATCCTGCATATCTTCATCTTTCCACTCGAACTCTTTGCGGAACTTGTTGTAGTTATCTTCCCACTTGGCCCGGAATTGATCTCCATTTTGATCCAGGTAGTCGCGGACAAATTCAAAGCCTATGCGATTGCGTCGCATAAAGTTGATCAGGATGGCCGAGGTCGAAGTATCCTGCTGAACAATGTGATCGGGGACGATTCCTCCGCCGCCATATACTGTGCGTCCGGCATCAGTAGAATATTTTAATGAATCGGGCACGTGCGAAATAAATTCTTGCACATCGCCTTTGGCGTCCTGCTCGCGGTGATAGATTTCATAAGCGTATTCTTCACCGCCCTTATTATTGTAAGGCTTTTGAATAAGGCGTCCGGAAGGCGTGTGATATTTGGAAATCGTCACGCGAATTTTGCTGGAGTCAACGAGCTCATATTGCTGTTGAACCAACCCCTTGCCAAAAGTACGCTGGCCGACTACCCAGCCGCGGTCGTGATCCTGAATGGCCCCACTCACAATTTCACTGGCTGAAGCAGAACCTTCGTTGACCAGCAGAATAATCGGCATATTTTTGAAATAGCCATCTCTGCGCGAATAGTACGTAGAGGTGAAACGCGTATGTCGGCTTTTGGTGGAAACGATTTTAGTTCCTTTCGGGAAAAACTCTTCGGCTACGGCAATGGCTTGACTCAGATAGCCGCCGGGATTGCCGCGCAGGTCAAGGATCATGCGATCCATGCCATTGTCATCCAGCTCCTGCATGGCAGTCATGAACTCCTCATGGGTAGTTTGGATAAACTTGTCGAGCTTGATATATCCCGTCTCATCATCCAGCATATAGGAGGTACCGATAGAGTAGAGGGGAATATCATCACGGATAATAGTGTAATGAAGCAGTTCGTCTTCGCCCGGACGTTTGATAGTGACATTAACTTCAGAGCCTTTGGGACCACGAAGCGTGTTACGCACGTCTTCATTATCAAAACCAACTGCACTGCTGTCATTGATCTCTACAATACGGTCGCCGGATCGAATGCCCAGCTGGTCGCTAGGTCCGCCTGAGATAGCGGTGATGACCGTGATGGTATCCTGAATTACGTTAAACTGAATACCAACGCCCTGAAACTTGCCTGAAAACTCTTCATCGATATTGTCACTGACTTTCGGCTCAATATAGATAGAGTGTGGATCCAGGCCGCTAAACATCCCTTCAAGGGCATCCTCGGTCCGGGCAGTCATGTTCTCATCCGGATAATGATTCGACATGTAAAGGTATGCCTCTTCAAAACGTTTGACGGATTCGCTCAGATCATTGATTTTGATATCCTTAAAGGTAGTGTCGATGGGGGTATTTTTAAGATCGGCTGTACTGTCAGAAAGATTCGAGACAAGACCCCGAATGCTATCCTTGAACAGCTTGGTGATATCCACCGGTTCGACGTAGTTATCAATAATACGTCGTTGGGTTTGAATATACTTTTTTAGGTTTTTTTGATGCGGATCATCCTTTTGAATGACATTTTCCACACCTGCAAACCAAAAAAGTGACAAGACTATAAGGATAGCGAGGTTGGGGGCTAAAAACTTTTTTACGCTCATAATGCTTGGTAATTGGTAGTTGTAATGTATCCTTCAAACGTGCATAAGCGGAAATTAATTGCTTGCAGATGAAAGGATAATAGCTCGAAATTAGCTTATAAATTTTTATTAAGTCAACCGAATTCCTGTTTACAGGATATATTGACTTAAATCTTTGTCCTTAACAATATCATCCAGCTGTTGGTTCACATATTCTTTGTCGATGGTAATGTCGCCCGAACTGATATCGTCGGGGACGGCAAACAGCAGTTCGTCCAGAAGGGAAGATAAAATGGTATGCAGGCGACGGGCACCAATATTTTCAACCCGCTGGTTAACCTGTGCAGCGATAGAAGCAACCTCCTTAAGGGCGCCATCGGTAAATTCTACATTTACGCCTTCCGATTTCAGCATGGCCTGGTACTGCTTGGTAAGTGCATTTTTAGGTTGCGTAAGGATGTCGAAGAAATCCTTCTCAGTTAGTGAGTTTAGTTCTACGCGGATTGGGAAGCGTCCCTGTAGCTCGGGAATCAGATCCGACGGCTTGGACACGTGAAAGGCCCCGGAACCAATAAACAGGATGTGATCGGTCTTAACCATGCCGTGTTTGGTTGAGACATTGCTTCCCTCTACGATGGGCAACATGTCACGTTGAACGCCCTGACGGCTGACATCGGGTCCGCCGCCTCCACCCCCATTTTTACTATTGGATGAAGATTCAGCCACCTTATCAATTTCGTCGATAAATACGATTCCCTGTTTCTGAACGCGTTGAAGCGCTTCTTGTACCGCAGATTCGTGGTCGATCAATTTCTCGGATTCTTCCTCAAGCAGGATTTTGCGGGCTTCCTTAATAGGGACGTTACGCTTCGTTTTCTTCTGTCCGCCCAGGTTCCCCAGCATATCCTGCAGGTTGATGCCCATCTCTTCCATACCGCCCTGAGGACCAAATACCTGCATCATGGGGGAACGGGATGATTTTTTTACTTCAATTTCTATTTCCCGATCCTCCAGCTCTCCGTTGCGCAATTTCTCGCGAAATTTTTCTCGCGTGCGTTGATTGAGTTCCTGATCGGAGGCTTGTTCCGGATTAAAATCGTCACTGTCGGAGCCAAATCCGGTCGAATTGTTGTTCGGTCCTTTGGTTACCGGTGGTATCAGAATATCGAGGATGCGTTTCTCCACGATCTTTTCAGCTTCTTCTTTCACGCGTTCCTGCATTTCCTCTTTCACCATATTAATGGCGATATCCGTGAGGTCACGAATCATTGATTCCACATCGCGCCCCACATAACCAACCTCGGTAAACTTGCTGGCTTCCACCTTGATAAACGGGGCTTCGGCCAGCTTGGCAAGGCGTCGGGCGATTTCGGTCTTGCCGACGCCGGTGGGACCGATCAGCAGGATGTTGTTAGGTAAGATTTCGTCTTGAATATCTTCATCTGCATTCATTCGGCGCCAGCGGTTACGCAATGCAATAGCTACCGAACGTTTGGCCTCATGTTGTCCTACGATATACTTGTCAAGTGCGCGGACGATTTGCTGAGGCGTCAGATTCTTTTGCTCAACCTTTTTCTGGAGAGTACTCATCAATCTTCTATTTCTAATATGCTTAAGTTATGATTCGTGTAAATGCAGATATCGGCTGCGATATCCAGTGACTTTTTCACGATTTCCTTGGCAGAAAGTTCCGGGGCATTGGTTTTAAGTGCACGGGCAGCTGCCAAGGCATATTGTCCGCCACTCCCGATGGCCAGGATTTTATCATCAGGTTCAATTACATCTCCCTGACCTGAAATCAACAGGGCTTGTTCTTTACTCATCACCACCAAAAGGGCTTCGAGCTTGCGGAGAAACTTGTCCTGTCTCCACTCTTTGGCCATCTCTACAGCAGCGCGCTGTAAATTGCCGTTGTATTGCTTTAGTTTTTCTTCATACTTCTCAAAAAGGGTAAAAGCATCGGCGGTAGAACCGGCAAAACCAGCTGTGATCTTACCTTCATAGAGGCGCCGAACTTTATTAACGGTGGCTTTCATCACGGTTTTATCCATGGTGGCTTGTCCGTCGCCGCCGATAGCCGCCTGTCCATTATGGATGATACCCAATACGGTTGTTGCTTTTAAATCAGGTAAACTCATTCGGTTTGTTTAGATTTCAAATAGTGCGTTGGCTCAAATTATTGAACGAAAAATCAGGAATCGGATTGCTTATAATATTTCGACTTGGATCCGCTTCCTGAGGATGTTGGCCTTGGTTGGCGGTTGTCGCGTTTTTTGCGTCCGCCCGATTTCGAGCGACTGCCCTTCTTATAATAATCCAGATTATCGCTGTCGCGATCCGAATCCAGTGCCTGTAGTCCTTCTTCTTCGCTTTTAATAAGCTCGTCAATATTTTTCTCCTGCATCACCACATCCGTGATGTCAATATCCGAGCCGGCAATGGTCGCCTTATACTCGTTGAGTGAGATGGATTCATCAGCCACGAAGGTGATCTTCAGCCAATAACGCCACATCCATTTGCGGCGTATGCTGATTAAGCCTTTTTCGAGGTACGACTTCAGATAAGGGTTGATATAGATATCAACGGCCCGGTAATCGGTTGTGGTTCGGAACTTGCTAAGCCATGCATCGAGGTCGGCAATGATCGTATTTTGAGTAACTACGCTGCCCGATCCTCCGCAAGTAGGGCATACCTTCGAAACCGAATTGACTACGCTTGGTCGGATACGCTGGCGCGTAATCTGCACCAAGCCGAAGTCGCTCATGCCAATAACATTGGTCTTGGCGGGGTCTTTTTTGAATTCCTTTTTAAGCTCGTCGTAGATTTTCTTGCGGTTTTTATCGATGCGAAGGTCAATAAAGTCCACAACGATAATGCCGCCAATATCACGCAGACGCAGCTGTTTAGCCACTTCGCGGGCAGCCTCCAGGTTGGTCTTCAATGAGTTGTCTTCCTGCTTCTCCTTGGCAGCATAGGGGCCGGAGTTTACATCCACCACATACATCGCCTCGGTCTGCTCGAAAATGAGATATCCGCCCGATGGCATGCGTACACGCGGACTGAAGATCGAATCCACGTCTTTGGCAATCTTCATAAAATCGAAGATATGCTCGCGTCCCTTGTAGAGTTCCACGTTGGGAATCATCTGAGGCGCCACCTGACTGACATACGACTTTATTTTCTTATGCATCTTGGGGTCGTCAACCAGCACGCGGTCGTACTGTTTGGCAAAGAGGTCGCGAACCAGGCTCTCGGTCATATCCAGGTCGTTGTAGAGCAGAGCCGGCGGTTTGGCCGTTTCAAGACGCTCGAGGATACGCTCCCATTTCTTGAGTATATCGCGCATGTCGTCTTCAATGGCTTTTTCGTCCTTGCCTTCGGCTACCGTGCGGATAATCACACCGAAACCTTCTGGCACCATAGAGCCTACCACGCTTTTGAGACGACGGCGTTCTTTATAATTGTTTATTTTGCGGGATACGGCAATATATTCGCCCATCGGGATGAGCACGAGAAAACGTCCGGCTACGGTGATATCGGTAGATACACGCGGACCTTTGGAGCCAATGGGTTCCTTAACGATCTGCACCAGGAGCTTTTGTCCCGGGTTCAGGATCTTACCCGCCCAGTTCTGCTTCTCGTAATTCGATATTTTATCGAAGTTGGTCTTTTTTAGCTGATCGCGAACATTTTTGTGGATGGCATCCCGTCCGTTCAGCATCTGAACGTATTCCTTCAGATGGTCGCCGGCATCAGAAAAGTGTAAAAACGCATCTTTAGGCGTGCCCATGTCGATAAAGGCCGCACGAATGCCGCTCATTACCTTGTGAACTTTCGCCAAATATATGTTGCCTACTGTTCGCTGATTTTCATCAGATTCTATAAACAGCTGGGCAAGTTCGCCGTTTTCCAACAGCGCTATCCGGGTTTGCTTTCCCGAAGCGTGAATAATGATTTGATTTTTCATTGAAATACTCTTCTTTCACGCGGCTGCAGTCCTCTGGGCTTTTAATACTGATCAATATAAATTCAGGCATCATCATAGATACAACAGTCTTAAAATTCGTCTGTATTAGCGGAGGTCCTGCAACCGCTACATTAAAATTCCTGTTAGGAGAAAAATGTGGTTGTGCAAATCGTTGGTGTTCAGAGAGAGGTTCGTCATGCAGTACTTCAGAACAAGCGTTCAGCGAGATCATAAATTTCGCTGGCCAATAGAAAAGGGATTGTAAGTGCTTTAGAAAAGCAAATAAGATCATTAATAATGCTTGTGAGTTAGTCAATCGCTGCAAAAATAAACCTATGTTAGAGTCTCTGACCATATCATATAAATATCACAATAATATACAAGTAGTTTTGCTTTTATGTAAACGGAAATGTTAGTAAGATTGAAAAACAGTTAACCAATAATCGGGCACTTTTAAGGGGGATGAAGAGAAAGGAGCCACATACCTTCCCGGTAATCGATACCGAGCGTATTCGCTTGCGCAAGCCTTCCGTGCGTGACATTTCCAGAATTCTTCGTCTGGCGAACAATCCTAACATTGAAGAGATGACGTTAAGTTTTCCCTATCCTTATCATGAGGAACATGCCGTTTCGTGGCTTAAAACCGCCAATACAGGTTTTGAGAATCAGGATCACTACATTTTTGCTATTGCCTTATTGCCGGAAGATACATTTGTGGGGGAATCGGATTGCAAATTCAAACGGAGTTCGACCGGGCCGAAGTCGGATTTTGGCTGGGAGAGCCTTATTGGAATAATGGATACGTAACCGAAGCGCTGGGTATCGTTTTGGAATTCGGTTTTGAGGAACTTGGTCTGCATAAAATTTATGCCATCCATCTCGACAAGAACCCAGCTTCGGGCCGGGTAATGACAAAAAACGGGATGATACGCGAGGCGAAACTCACCGACCATATCAAAAAGGGGGACGAATATTTTGATGTCATCCAATATCGAATGACCAAAAAAGAGTTTAAGGATCGGGGGGAAAGGGTATGGGCATATTTCTCATTTCTGCCCTTATAACATCTCACCTCAAACTTCGTAAGGTATTTGTTAATCATTCGAGGTCATTGCAAGATCTTTTTAGATCCTGAAACAAGTTCAGGATGACATGACCAGCTTTACAAAGACCTACATTCATAAGTTCAGTAGAATTTAAGTTTGATTTCAGACATGAACCGATCTACAAATACACAAAATGAAACAGGAACTCTCTTTTTCAAAGCAAGCCTGCTTATCTTGATCATAGGAATGGCTATTCCTTGCCGGGGTTGGTCGCAAAGCAACCCGTCCTCCGAAAAACCGATCAAGGTGATGCTGTTGGGTACTGCGCATCTCAACAATCCGGGTCGTGATGCCATAAATCCGAAGGTGCCGGATGTGCTAACCGATCAGAAACAGAAAGAGTTGCAGGTGTTGCGCGATTCTATTGCTAAATTTCGGCCGAATAAGATAGCCCTGGAAGTACAGCAAAAATACCAGGCTGCCTTCGATTCGGTCTATCAGGAATTCAAAAGTGGAGATGTAGACACCTTTTCAGTCGGGGAGTTTATGTCTCGACGCAGCGAACAGTATCAGATAGGGTTTAAGCTGGCACGAGCTCAAAATATCGATCATGTATATGCCGTGGATCATTATTTACCCATGAAACTGGGCGAAGTGATGGAATATGCCAAGCAGCACGATCCGGAATTTGTACAATATTTCAAGCAATATAAGAACAGCCACCAGGTGAAAAAGACGGATAGCCTGCTTCAAAACAGTTCATTGATTTCGGTTTACCGGTATATGAACTGTGCGGAAAGCGTAGATGGTTATCGCGAACCCTATGTAAGGACGGCGGCTGTCGGCTCTGATACAACCTTTGTTGGGGCTGATGTGGTAGCCGATTATCATCGCCGTAATCTCCGGATCTATGCGAACCTGATGCGTATTGCCGAGCCCGGAGATCGGATCTTTATGATGTTTGGGGGTGGTCATCAGCCTTTTTTGCGTCCGCTACTCAAAAATTCACCGCGCGTCGAATTTGTGGATCCAATGGAGTACCTTTAACCGGTTTTCAATATCCCCAAATAGTTTGAGGAAAAGGTAGCACCGGCAAACTCATCAATTAGTGACTGCTTCGGCTTCCTGGCTCACGCGACTGATCTGGGCGCCAACGCTTCGGAGTTTTTCTTCCAGGTCTTCGTAGCCCCGATCGAGGTGATAGATCCGCAGCACTTCGCTCATACCTTTGGCAATCATCGCCGCAAGTACCAGGCTGACACTCGCCCGAAGGTCTGTGCTCATTACCGATGCGCCTTTTAGTTGCGTTTTTCCCTCGATATGCACGGTATTTTCTTTAACCTCCATGTCACCGCCCAGGCGTACCACTTCGGGTACATAGCTGAAGCGATCGTAATAGATCGTGTCGGTAACGCTGGATTTGCCCGCGGCCTGGGTCATCATCGTAGACCATTGGGCCTGTAAATCGGTAGGAAAGCCGGGATAAATTTGGGTTTTAACGGAAGTGGGACTGATCTTCTCCGGAGCAGAAATACGGATGGTGTCATCTTCAATTGTCATGTCGGCACCGGTCTTGCGAAAGGTTTTCGGGAAGTGCCCCAGGTCGTCTACATCAACGTTGGTGAGCGTGACTTCCGATTCCGGGTGCATGGCCCCGGCAATCATAAACGTACCGGTTTCGATCCGGTCAGAAGCATTGCGAACGGTAATACCCTCAAGTGAATCAACTGCTCGAATGGTTAGGGTATGGGTGCCGATGCCTTCAATATCGGCGCCCATTTCCACCAGTTTTTTGCAGAGCAAAACCACATCCGGTTCTTTAGCCGCATTTTTGATGGTAAATTTTTCGGCGCGCAGGACGGAGGCCAATACCAGGTTTACCGTGGCGCCAACGCTGCTGGGTTCGAGTTTAAAAGTGCCTCCTTCCATTCTCTTGGGAGCACTTGCAATTACATAGCCTTGTTCCAGCTCTATATCGGCGCCCATTTCGCGCAGACCGTCGAGATGCAGGTCAACGGGTCGGGGTCCCCAGGCACAGCCTCCGGGCAGTGATACTTTGGCTTGCCCAAATTTGCCTAGCAAAGCGCCGAGCATATAAAATGAGGCCCGCATTTTTCTTACCAGCTCATAGGGGGCTTCCAGGTGCGAAAGGTGTTTGGGATCGATGGCGAGTGTTCCCTGCTCTTCATCAAAATTGACTTGGCAGCCCGTAACGCGAATTACATTATTAAAAGTATAGATGTCCCTGAGCTTGGGAACGTTAGTAATGGTGGTTGGGGAATCGCCGAGTATGGCAGCTGCCATCAGGGGCAGGGCGGCATTTTTAGATCCGCTGATTGGTATGGTGCCTTTAAGAGGGGTTGGTCCTTCTATTACAAATTTATCCACTAGCTTCGATTTCTAAGATTAATGCATTTTTTTCGAGTGAGTCGCCCACCGAAACCGCAATGGTGCTTATGGTGCCGGCAACGGGAGCCTTCAGTTCATTTTCCATTTTCATTGCTTCCAGTATGGCTACCGGCTGTCCCAATTCAACCTCCGCACCTTCACTGACCAGAATTTCCAGGATTTTGCCGGGCATGGGAGCATTAAGCTCGCCCTCGCCAATCTCACCGGGCGCTTTAAAGCCAAGCCGATCAAGCAGCAGGTCAAGCTCATTACGCACCGTTACGGTATGCCAGTTGCCGTCGAGGGTAAACGTGATATTATGAGTGTCGTACTCTACATTATCAATTTTATAGAGTTTTGTTCCCATCCGCAGCAAATAACGGCCGTTATCTTGCCGCTGGAAGTGATAGGACTTTGTTTTATTCCCGAACTGTACTTCATTGCTCTCTTCTAGCAGTTCTAGTTCGGTGGTTTCGTCGTCGATGATGGCTTCAAATTTCATATCAGAGTGATTTTATTTCTGTCAGGCCCTTACTGGTTGCCTGGAAGGTGAAGTCCTGCAGGTTGTCGGTATCGTAAAAACTGGTCAGGGAAATTTTGTTTCCGCTGCGCTCATAGGCCTCCACAAAACCAAAACTTAACAGATTAATCAAATCGTCGCGGAGTTCGCCGTGCAGCAGGCCGGTTTCCTCAAGAATAACCTGAAATTCCTCGGGAAATATCAGTTTTTCGAGGACTTGTTTTTCAGTTTTGGTTATTTTTCGCTTGGCCATAATTCAGTGCGTCCTTTTGATCTTGAAAATAGGAGGGAGTATCCTTTTTAACAACCTATTGCGTAGTACCAATTTGTACATCTCCATAGGTGATCAGATTTTGTTGACCGTCATAAATAAGGATGCGATACAGCCCGTCGGCAGAGCTACCGCCTGCAGATCCGGAGATGTTGCTGCCACTCAGGGTGATTTCTTCATATCCCGGTGGATTCAATCCCTCAATGGTGTTAATTGGCCCGATGAACTGGTTGGGATTTTTAAAAGAATAAATTTCCAGTCGATTCAGTGTATCAATGCTTCGGATATACAGGCCAATAGTCAAATTTTGATTATAGGGCAAGGGATTGGGATAAGGAGGCTGGGTATCAGGTGAACCGACAGAAATGAGGCCGCGGTACATTGGGCCGACCCGCCAGTCGTCGTTATCGGTGTGAACTACCTCTCCGTTGGCTGTGGTTTCAGTAATACCTGACGGTGCACTGAGTGCCTCGTTTTCAAAGTCGCGCTGGTCGTTGCTTTTCGAGCATGAGGCTAAAACGCCAAAACTAAATACCATTAAAATAAATACGGCTGCAAATGGTTTACTCATGAACGATTTTAATCCGTGAAGGCTTCAATAATATTTCAATTTCAGTAATATAATATCGAACTTTGAAGGCTGATTTAAAACTAATTTTCAAGACGCTATTTTGATGCGACCAACCCGCAATTTTTCTGTCCTGTTACTTTTATTGATTCTGTTCTGGGGAGTTGAAGGTGTACAAGAGACCCGCGCGCAGGATTCTCTGCTCACTTTTTCCCATCCCGACCGTCCGCCAACCATGAACGAGTTACTGCAGTGGAAAGAGGAATTTACCTACGAGGTAAAGTTCAGCTTCTTCAAGTTGGGCGAGGTAAAGACTCAAATAGTCCAGGATACCACATACCGGGGAAAGAAAATGTGGTGGCTGCAGACTCAGATCATTTCCAATCCCGGAATTCCGTTCGTGGGTCGGGAAGAGAACCACTACAATACTTTTATGGTTGAAACCGACAGCCTGCCGTATACGGCGCTGTACTGGAGAGACAATGTGGATGAGGATGAATTTAACTCGGAACGCTACCGTTTTGATTACGAGAATAAAAAAGTATATGTATCGGAACAGGATACGCCGGTTGATACCCTTGCCCTAAGCGAACCTTCTAGTGCAGGTCAGCTGGTTTTTTATTACTCGCGGCTCTTTGCAGGCACCAATAAAACCTACAAACTGCCGGTGTATCTTGAGCGAGAGAAAGGATTTATCGTTGGGAACAATTATCCCAAGACCGATATGCGGGAATACAAAGCTTTTGATGAGCCGGTGCGCACCTATTTCAGTGAAGGTAATGCCGATATAGACGGACCATTTGGATTTCGTGGCAAGTATAAGGCGTGGTATATTGCCGATGATTTAAGAGTACCTGCCGAAGCGCACGCCAAGGTCTGGCTGGGAAACGTAAAAGTTAGAATTATTGACTATAAAAAAGAACCCCGGAATCAATGAATGTAGAGTTTAAAAAATTGCCACATGCTAAAGATTTGCCACTACCATCATATGAATCCTCTCATGCCGCGGGTATGGATATAAGGGCTGCCATTGAGGAGCCGATGAAGCTGGAGCCCGGAAAGCGATCGCTCATCCCAACGGGGCTGCAGATGGCTCTGCCCAAAGGATATGAAGCCCAGATTCGCCCGCGCAGTGGGTTGGCTTATCGCAATGGCATTACCATGCTGAATACACCGGGCACCATCGATTCGGATTACCGGGGAGAAGTTAAGGTGCTGGCCGTAAATCTGGGAGACGAGCCGTTTGTCATCCGGCGCGGCGATCGCGTGGCCCAGATGGTGATTGCTCCTGTGACGCAGGCAACGATTCAGGAAGTGGAAGAGCTTACTGAAACGGAACGTGCTGAAGGCGGATTTGGCAGTACGGGCGTGAAATAAGGCCAAAGATTGGCACTGATAATGATCTAAAAACAGAAAAGACACTGCGCGCCGTGTCTTTACATCCTCAAGCTAAACCAGCTTTATGCTAGAAAAGATACGTCCATATATCAATTTGGTGAGCCAAAACCGGGATTACCGCCGGCTTTGGCTTAGTCAGGTCGTGTCTAATTTTGGAGACTGGTTCGGAATACTGGCCGTTTACGCTTTGATTACCAAATATTCCGATTCGGAGTTTTTGCTGGGGCTTATCATCGTGGTGAAAATGCTGAGTCTGGCCAGCTTTTCGCCCTTCGCCGGTTACCTGACCGATCGGTTCAACCGTCGCCGTATCATGATTTTTTGTGACCTTTCCCGCAGTCTTATTGTGCTGGGATTACTGCTCGTCGTATCCTATGATACCCTTTGGCTGGCTTATGTACTTACGGCTTTTCAAATGATGCTGTCCGCGATCTTCGAACCGGCCAAAACGTCATCTATTCCCAATGTAACTACCGAGCAGGAACTGGTAGATGCCAACGTGCTTTCATCGGCCAGCTGGAGCATCATCTTTACCATGGGAATGGGATTCGGCGGCTTGGCAACGGCATGGCTGGGTACCGACCTGGTATTCATTATCGATGCATTGACCTATGTGATGTCGGCTTGGTTTATCTACCGGGCAGTTATACCGCAGAAGGAGATGGACGAGGCCGAGTTGCGCCGTACTCGTAATCCGTTAGTAGGGATCAAAGAAGGGTTCCGGTATTTGCTGGATAATCACCACGTGTTGCGCCCCACACTGGCCAAAGGCTGTTTCACGATGTTTCTCGGCGCGCTGACCTATATGCTGATTCTCGTTTCTGAGAAAGTACTGATGATGGGAAGCATTGGGGTTGGACTGCTGTATTCGGCGCGCGGCATTGGTACGGGTATCGGTCCGGTAATCGGCCGCAGGATATTTGATCATGAAAAGGATTGGGTGCGTGCGATGGGGTTTTCTATGATTTTCGGTGGACTGATGTATACCATTGTGGGATTAAGCAGCAGCCTGGTCATCATGCTCATTTTTGTGTTCGTAGCGCATGCGGCCTCCGGAGCCAACTGGGTGATGAGTACGGTACTGCTGCAGCGCCGCACGCCCGATACCTATAGAGGGCGTACGTTTAGCACCGAATGGCTGCTGTTTACACTGGCTCAATCGGCATCGGTGATGGTGGCTTCATGGATATTGGAAAACAAGTGGCTTTCGATTCAGGATGCGATGATCGTTTTTGCCCTCTTGCTTGCGGCTACCGGATTAATATGGCACTTCACGGTTACGCCGAACGAGCACGCTTACCAGCAATCTGCTGCCCGGGTTAAGTCAGTGTCGTAAAGGTTTTGCATCCTCAATTCTTTGTTACTCCCTTAAGTTTATTCATCCTCATCATAATCCGGAATGTTTATATTGATCTCATTGGGTCGATAATCACCCAGCAGGTGTTCGGCAAAGTATCGCCAGCGGCGGCGTACTACATAGGGCTCGTAATCGCCATAGCCGTGCGGTTTGTCCGGCAAGATCATGTAATCGAAATCTTTACCTGCTTTGATCAGCGCATTGGCCATACGGATGGTATTGGACGGATGCACATTATCGTCGGCGGTACCGGTAGTCAGCATCAGGTGACCCTTCAGATTGTCAGCCAGCGCGATATTGGTTTCAATCGAAGATTTAAACTCTGTTTCGGTTTTAACAGAATCGCCCGAAGTTGAGTCGGTTTTGACCTCGCGGGTTACTTTTTTGACCCCGTCATGGATTTCGCTCCACCACATATTGTAGATATTATTGTCGTGGTTTCCTGACTCCGACCAGGCCACGTCGTAAAAATCCGGGTAGGTGAGGATGGCCGCCGTACTCATAAACCCTCCGCCGGAGTGCCCGTAAATACCCACGCGATTAATATCGATGTAGGAGTGACGGGCGGCCAGCTGCTCAATTCCATACTTGTTGTCGGGCAGGGGATAATCGCGCAAGTTGCCGTATCCAAAATTGTGATAGTATTTGCTGCGAATGGGACTGCCTCCGCGCTGTCCCATGGCGACGACCACAAATCCCAACTGGGCCAGGGCTGCAGGTTGAGCCCGGGAGCCGCTGAGCGTAAAGCCTATAGGGAAGGGTTCGGTCTGTGGACCGGGATATACGTAGCTGATGATGGGATAGCTCTTGGTGGAATCGAAGTCCGAAGGTTTCCACATCACCCCGTAAAGATCAGTTGCATCATCAGCTGCTTTTATCGAGAAGGGTTCCGGCGCTTTCCAGCCAACTTCTTTCATGCGGCTGATATCGGTTTGCTCCAGTTCCAGTATGACGTCGCCGTCACCATCCCGCAGTACCGATTGGGTTGGCATATTCACCCGAGAGAAATTATCTACAAAAAAGTTACCCTTGTCAGACTCGCTGATCTCATGGGTTGCCTTCTCGGGAGTCAACCGCTCCATATCACTGCCGTCGAAGTTGATTTTATAAAGCTGTGCATAGTAGGGGTTGAGGTCTTCCTCGCGGCCATACCCTTCAAAATAAAGCGTACGCTTGGTCGTATCGATTTTGACGATGTCCCCGGCCGTGTAGTATCCATTGGTGATGCGGTTTTTGAGGTTCCCTTCGCTGTCATACAGGTAATACTGGCCCCATCCGGTCCGCTCCGACCACCAGAGATATTCTTCTCCGCCATTAAGCACGGCTAAATTGGCCATCATAACATTGAAATAGGGATTGCTTTCTTCGCTGAACAGCACTTCTGAGTTACCGGTAGTGGTGTTCGCTTTTAGTACGTCAATTTTATTCCACTGCCGGTTTCGGCGCAGGATATACAGGTAGTCGGAGCCGGTACCTGTATAAATGCCGCCGTTATTGAAATAAGCTCCTCCCGGTACATCATCCTTCCACTCGGGATTGTTGATATCCAGTTTTATACCATTCGTGCTTTTTAGCGTGTCGGCCCTAAAGGTCCAGATTTCGTGCTGTGGAACGTGTTCTTCGCCGGGCATCGGGTATTTATAGGTCTCCAGGGTAGGGCGTTCCTTTAGGGAATGAATCACCCACAATTCCTTGACCTCGCGGTCATCGCGGCGAGGAGCGTAAAGTTTATTGGAATCCTCGAACCACTGGGCCACCGACCGCAGTTTTTTATTGGAAGTGGTGTCGCCCTCGTCGGCCTGGAAGCTGTACCAGCGTTCCCCGCTGGTGGTAAGCTGATATTCTGCGCTGTCGGGGTCATTGGCCCGCATCAGGTAAAGATTGTGATTTTTGGCATAGGCGATCCAAGTGCTGTCGGGAGAGTAGGTCGCCCAGTCTTTGCGTGATTCTTTTTTAAGCGAATCCCCTTGAATCAATCGATTGTTTTGTAGCTCATATTTAAAATTGATGCTGTCAACATGAAAGGTGAACAGCCCGTCTTTGGTATTGTACTCAAAATCCTTGAGCGGCAAGTCTTTATAGTCAAAAGCCTTGTTAAAGCTTTCCGATAGCTGTGCCGCCAGTTGCTGACGGTCAAACAGCGGACGCTTACGGCGATCGGCAGCGTCTACAAAGAACCAGTTTTTGCCTTTCTGATTCTCATAGCTGTACCAGAAGCGATCCTGTTCTTCGATCCAGTTAGCATCCACTTCGGTATCACCGGTCATTTTTTGCATCATCTGGGTGGTGAACCGCTCGGCCTGCTCGAAATTGGTCCGTTGTGCATTTGCTGTTGAAGAAAGAACTATTAGAAGACAAAAAGTAAACAAGACGCAAAGCGATGCTCTCCTGGAATGTAAAAAGCCCATAGTTAAAGAATTGGTTACCGATTGATTTGAAAGCCAAATCTGTAATTATTAAAAAAATGCCAGTATGGCTAGCTGTAAGGGTGTTAAAGATCGTTAAAAGATCAACGACTTAAATTACTCGAAATGCTTTTTCTCTTTTTCATAATCTTCGTCCGAAACGAGTCCCTGCTGCCACAGCCCGGTCAGATAGTCCATGCGATCCATCGTTCCCGGATTGTATTCGGGTTCTTTGGGCTTGGTCTTTTCCCGCTGCTGCTGTCGTTGCTTTTCTGCGGTGATGGCTTTTCCCAGCAGGCTCTTTAGGGTTTTGGGATTTTCGAGCCCGTGCAGGGTCATCGAAGAGGCGGAGGTATGCAGTACAATGTCGCCGACACCCGCTTTTTTCTGCAGCCAGCTTTGCCGGAGCTCCACCTTTTGGATATTTACCAGATCGATATTGCGCTGGTACTTGTCATCTCGGGAGCGGATCTGTGTATTGCTGAATTCATATGACTCGCGGTGTTGCCGCTTGTAAATCCAGTATAAACCTATGAGTCCGACACCAAATAAAGGAATGAGCAGTATTGAGAGTGTATATCCCAATAGATGATTCTTCCAGCTGGGAGATAAAGAGGTGGTCTTAGATTGGGACGATTCAGCCATAATATATTCGTCTTGCTCGTTAGCTAGAGTATCACATTAACTTAGGTAAATTATTGCAAATCTGAAGGCGAAAAAACTAATTTTTCCCGTTCATATTTCCTATATTATTGGTCTTTATATTATATCAAAAACGATAAGGCGATATAATTGTTGGTATGAGCTTAAAACCCTGGAAATATATTGTGGCGATCTGGATGACAGGGGTTATAATCTGCGGATTTCTGATCCCCATTCCTGAAATTCCTATCCTGAAAGAATCGGCACGGAATCTTTTTTTACACGTGCCCATGTGGTTTACGATGGCCGTATGCTTTGCAACAGGGCTGGTATACAGTATCAAGTATTTAAACAATCCCAAACTCGAAAATGACCGCAAAGCGGAAACGGCTACACAAATCGGGTTGTTATTTGGTATTTGCGGTCTGATTACCGGTTCAATATGGGCACGCTTTACGTGGGGAACCTGGTGGACTTTCGCCGAACCGCGAATGAATCTTTCGGCGCTGGGAATGATGATTTACGTCTCCTATTTTGTATTACGGACGGCTTTTGACAATCCCGAAAAGCGCGCCAAGATTGCAGCTGTTTTTAATGTGTTTGCCGCCACTACAATACCTTTTTTGCTGTATATCATCCCACGCCAATTGCCCAGTTTGCATCCCGGAGCCGATGGCAATCCGGCCTTCAGTGAAATCACGGCTCCGGAGCTTCGCTATATTTTCTATCCCGCCGTGGTTGGGTTTATAGCACTGGCCGTCTGGTTAAATGATATCCTGAATCGATACAAAATTGTTAAGCACAAAATTGAACAACAGGGCACATGAAGTTTTCTCTTATTCAGGTACAAGAAGATACGGTTGCAGCCGTTGATACACTGACAAAAACATATTCCAAGAAATGGGAGGCTTCTGCGGGCCTCGAACATGCCAGTCCGATGGTAAAAGCGGCCGCTTCGCATGATCTTATTTTTATTGTGCTGGGCGTAAGCCTGGTAATCTGGTTTGTGTTGCTGTTTTTTATTGTCCGCGTTGATAAAAAAATTGGAAAGCTGGAACAGGAAATTGAACACCCGAAACAAAATTAGAGTTATGAAACCCAAACTTATTTTAGGCATCGTTGCGATCGTTGGCTTTACCTCTTTGCTGATGTACAATTTTGGAAACAGCATCAGCACTTATGTAAATTTTGAGCAAGCTGAAGGCATGGATAGCGCCCATGTAGTAGGCACGCTCGATAAGTCGAAGGATTTCGGTTTCTCTATGGAGACCAAGCAATTTTCATTCTATATGAAAGATGAGGCCGGCAATGTGCATCGCGTTGTTTATCCCAAGCACAAACCCAATAATTTTGAGCAGGCCGATCGTCTCGTGGTTATCGGCAATATGAATAACGGTGTCTTTTACGCCAATGATATGCTGATGAAATGCCCTTCGAAATACAACAATACTGAAGCCTCGCAATTTCAAAAAGTAAACGCCTCAAACAGCTAAGAATTTATGATTGCGTTTTTTGGTAAACTCTTTATTGATGCGGCTTTCCTGTGTGCAATTCTATCGGCCGTAGGCTACTTTTTTTATGCCGAAAAAGAGAACAAGCGGTTTTTTAAAATTTCCAATTGGCTGTTCGGGCTGCAGGGGCTTCTCATACTTGCCGCATCGGGGCTGCTGCTCTATATCATACTGACCCATCAGTTTAACTTTTATTACGTCTTTAACTATACCAGCCAGGATCTGCAGCTAAAATACCTGGTATCTGCCTTTTGGGGTGGCCAAGAAGGCAGTTTTATGCTCTGGATCATTCTTTCCACCCTTTTCGGCTTCGGGCTGATGCGTTGGACCCGTGAGCCTTATCGCGGTCCGGTTCTGTTTTTCCTCGTGCTTACTCAGATTTTTCTGATCTCGATGATTGCCGGAATTTCTATCGGTGATTTTAAATTGGGAGCTTCTCCTTTTCGCAGTCTGGCGGAGGCGATGCCGAATGCGCCCTTTTTGCAATCCAATCCCGACTTTATTCCCCAGGATGGCAAGGGGCTCAATGACCTTTTAAAAAGCCCCTGGATGATGATTCATCCGCCCATCCTGTTTTCGGGATTTGCCATGATGACCATCCCTTATTGTTTTGCCATGGCGGCACTTTGGAAACGCAAGTACAATGAGTGGGTGGGGCCGGCGCTGCCCTGGACGCTGGGCGCCAATATTGCGTTGCTGACTGCGATATTCCTCGGCGGATACTGGGCATATGTCACCCTTTCTTTTGGTGGATACTGGGCCTGGGACCCCGTGGAAAATGCTTCGCTGGTTCCATGGCTGCTTGGTACGGCCGGTATTCATATGATGATCATACAGCGCAGAAGTTCTACTTCCCAGAAGGCTTCGATACTATTCGCGATCCTGGCATACGTAGCGGTAGTCTATGAAACGTTCCTTACGCGTTCCGGTATTCTAGCAGATTCTTCGGTGCACAGCTTTGTTGATCTGGGACTGTATAATCAGCTGGTGGTGTTTATGCTGGTTATTACGGGTATCGGGCTGGGCCTGTTTGCCTATCGATATAAGGAGCTGCCCAGTCAAAAATCGGAGTCGAGTCTGCTGAGCCGCGAGTTCCTGATGTTTTGCGGCGCGATGGTACTCTTCCTGATCGGATTGATTATCTCACTCGGCACGAGTTCACCTATTATCGGACGGCTCTTTGTGGATAATCCCACGCCACCGGAAATCAGCTTCTACAATCAATGGACCATGCCGATGGCGATGGCCGCCGCATTGCTCACGGTCTTGGGACAATACATGTTCTGGAAACGTCAAGACCCTGAATCGCTTTCAAAAGAGCTGCTATGGCCGGTAGCCGCGAGCTGTGTGTTTGCTTTGCTCTCGATTATGATCGGAGATGTTCGGAATCTTTATTACATGCTGTATATCCTCATTGGCTGGTTCGCCGTTATTGGAAATGGCGTGATCATGTACCGTCTGCTCAAAAGAAATGCTTTGCTGATTGGTGGCACACTTACTCACGTTGGCTTTGGAATTCTTCTGCTTGGTATTTTGGCTTCTTCAGCCTATAACGAGAAGCTGCTTGATCAGGCAGTTAAAAGTTACAACCAGCGTATCGAACGCGGCGAGGTTGTTGACGAGCAGGGATTCCAGAAAACGCAGAAAGTGGATTTCCTTGAGCTCAAGCTTAACGAGCCCAAGATTGTTGATGATAAGTACAAAATTACCTTTACCGGTTATACACTCAAAGATCAGGCGCGACCGGGACAGCAGGAATATCAAATTCGGTTTGAACCGGCAGACGGAGAGGGCAGCCAATTTACCATGAATCCCGTGGTTTACCCGATGCTATCTTCTTCGACTCCTTCAAATATACAGTGGTCGGTCGAGCCCGATGTTCGGAGCAGAATGTTTAACGATATTTATCTGTATGTGGCGGGCAGTTCTTATGTAGAACAGCGTAATAAACAGGCCAAAAATCAGGCTTCCAAAACGCAGCCTGTTTCAGCTACGACCCAGGATTCGGCCCAAACACAAACGATAGCACTGCAGAAAGGGGAGACCATTTCGGTCGGAGAATTTGACCTTACCTTTAACAACTATCAGGAGGTCACCAATAGTGACATGCAGGACAGTACCCTGGTAGCGATTCGGGCAAACTTGCGACTGACCCAACGCGGCAGTGACAGTTCCGTGCCGTTAAGTCCCTTGTTTTCGGTCTACGAAAAAGATGGTAAAAACTGGTCTTACTCGCCACCGGTTGAAATACCCGGATTTGACGCTTCGGTACGGTTTACCAGCGTAGATCCCAGCAACGGCGAAGTAGAGTTGACTCTCAAAGGCATCGACAAGAACGTCGAAGAACAATGGGTGCTGATTGTAGCCGAAGATAAACCGTTTGTTTCCATTGTTTGGATCGGAACCTTTTTGTTGATGATCGGCTTCAGTGTATCCATATTCCGACACTGGGATCGTGAACGCAAACGATCGCAGAAAGAAAAGGTATAGCGGTCTTACGAATTCACTATGTAACTCTATCCTGAATTACCGTTACAGTTGCCACGATACAAGATTTCCATAGCATTTGAGGGCACCAACTACTGCGGCTGGCAGAAACAGCCGCACAGTCCTACCGTGGAAGAAGAGATTGAAGACGCTCTGTATCAAATCCTGCAGGATCCGGTGGATGTAATCGGGCAGGGCCGGACCGACAGCGGCGTACATGCTGAGGAGCAAATAGCCCATTTTGATAGTGAGAATCCGCTTGAGCCCGAACGTATCACATATGCACTGTTAGGCGTCCTTCCCAAAGACATTGCCGTCTGGGATATGCGGGAAGTGAGTCCTGAATTTCATGCCCGGTTTGACGCGGTTAGTAGACGCTATCGTTACCAGATTGCCCGACGGCCGGTTCCTATGCAACGTCACACCACAGAACTGGTTTTACAGCCGCTGGATATCGAGGCGATGAAACGCTGTGCCGGGATGATTATAGGTACGCACAATTTCGATAGTTTTACCAAAGCGGATAACGATAATCCCGACTCCAGTTGTGAGGTCATTCTTTCCGAATTTCGAACTGATCCTCCAATATTATCCTACCATATTGAGGCCAATCGATTCGTCCGACATATGGTTCGCAGGCTGGTGGGGACGATGCTGGAGGTGGGCAAGGGCAAAAAAACAGTGGATGAATTCCAGGGTATGATTGTCAAACCCAGCAAAGATAAGAATGGGCATGGGGCGGCTGCACAGGGGCTTATTCTGGAAAAAGTAAATTACAAAAAAGCCCAAAAAAGTTCTTGACTTGCGTAGGCCAAATCCATTATATTTGTGCTCTCTTTGAAACGGTCAATGTTTTAAAGTTTTATTCCTCGGTAGCTCAGGGGCAGAGCAAGCGGCTGTTAACCGCTGGGTCGTAGGTTCGAATCCTACCCGGGGAGCCGATCGAAGCTAAAGTGCGAACTTGGTCTTTTCCAGGTTCGCACTTTCTTATTTTGTGCCAGTCTTTTTCCAGCTGTTTATCGGCTATGTACTGCATTTCAATCATACCAGTGCCATTCTCGTCCACATTGGCGTTAACAGAATGAATTAACGTTTTTACAATGTGTTCACGCTTTTTGTTGTCTCCATCCTTCCATTCGGAGATGAAATAGTTAAGGATCTTCTTGTAGGTACTGATATTAATACTCGTTTGCCTTGCCAGATGTTTTTTCTCTTTTTCGCACAGCTTTATCTCATCTTCGAATTCTTCCTTTTTAAGAGCAAGATTTTCGAGTTCGTCAAGGAGAATATCTTTCGATCGATCACCAATATTTTCAGTTAAAAAAGATTTCGTTTTTGAAATTTCTTGCTTGGTAGATTTTATTTTCTCCTTTAGCTGGGCAATCTGTTTATCTAACTTTTCCATTTTAGAGGTGCCCTCAAATTCAGTTTTTCTTTTTGCAGCTCTTAAAAGTTGAGGGGTTTCCTTCAGCAGTTGAAAACTATTGAATACAAATTCGTCAAGTGCGGATACCGATAGGGGTTTAGGTGCATGATCCTCAGTGTTACCTTCCTCATTTTTCTTCAAGCATTTGTAGTAATAATACTTTTTGCCATTTTTCTGAGTGTTGGTAGTAGTTAGAGTACTCGAACAAAGACCACATTTAGCTACACTCGAAAGAAGCGCAGGAGAATTACCCGACTGGTAAGCCTTGGGACGTATTCTATTATTGGCCATGATACGCTGAGCTTTATCGTACATGTCTTGATCAAGGATGGGATCATGTTTGCCTTCGTACACTTCTCCGTTATGCTCAATTTTCCCCAAATATACTTGTGATTTTAGAACTCGGATTACCTTTCCAGCATCATATTCCGTACCTCCCTTGGGTTTCCCTTTGCGAGTCACCCATTCCTTTGTTTGATAGCCATCGTTATTTAGGGAATTTGCCACTTTGAGAGTGGATTTAAGTTCAATATAACGTTCAAAAATCTCTTCAACTTCTTTCACCTCTTCCTCATTTACCACCAGTTTTGCGCCTTTCCCAATGTTATATCCGAGGGGAGGATACCCGCCTTGCCATAATCCTTGTTTGGCTGATTCGAGCATCTTCTCTTTCGTTCTCTGGGAGTTCATATCTCGTTCAAATTCTGCAAAAACCAAGAGAAGACGTTGAAGTGCTTTTCCGGCTGGGGTAGAGGTGTCGATCTCTTGCGTTACTACCGCAATATCGACTCCTTCATTTTCCAGCTCTGAAACAAGCTTTAGAAAGTCATGTAAGCTTCGTGATACTCGATCTAATTTTGTAACTACAATGAGATCAAACTTGCCATCTTTGGCATCTTTTTGGAGCCGTTTAATACCTGGTCTTTTAAGATCCTTAGCCGATCTTGTATCCTTATAGATTTCGTGAATTTCGTAATTTTGAGACTTGATCTTATTTCGATTCTCTATCCATGCCTGACATTGACTTAGTTGTCCGTCCAAAGAGCTAAAATCATTTTCTGATTGCTCAACAGTGGAAACTCTGATGTAAATAGCTACTTTCTTGACATTTCCTCTGGCCATAATTCTCCCGTCTTTTTGATGATTAAAACTATTAATTACGGATTTTTTAATGCCAAAGTCACAGGATCTTTCGCATTAATTTACTGAAGGAGGGAAGAGGAAAGTTCGATATGGATAATAAAACTATGTAAGTCTCTTGGTACAGAGAATCAGTTAATTCAAGATTGGGCTAATCCAACTGTACGAACTTCCACATCTTTAGGGTCATTATTGTATATCTCTTTCCAGTCTGCATTGAGCTTTTTATCTGCGATATATTCTATCTCTATAGTCCCTGTACTATCACGGTCGACATTAGATATCACATTACGGACTAAGGTTTGGGTAAGGTCTGATTTTTCCTCAGTCATACTGTGTTCCCATTTATGAATGACATGGTTCAATAGTTTTTTATAGGTATCAGAATTCTTGGGATCTTGTTCAGTCAGCTTTCTTTTTTCCTCTTTTGCAATCTCTACTTCATTTTCCCGTTCTTCCCTTTTCAAGGCTAAGGAATCAAGCTCATCGAGAAGTAGTTTTCTGGCCCTTTCTCCTGGTCCATCAGTTAGAAGATTTTTGGTTTGTGATATCTTTTGAGATAGGGATTTTATCTCTTGATGAAGCCGGTTAATTTTCTTGGTTAGCTTATCAATCTGAGACTCTTCTTCGAATTCTGCTCGCTTCTTAAGAGCAGTCATTAATTCCGGCTCTTTCAATAATATTTTAAATGTGCTGAATACAAACTCATCGAGAGTAGGGACCGATAATGGCTTTGGAGCATGATCTTCTGTGTTGCCTTGTCTGTTTTTCTTTGCACATTTATAGTAGTAATATTTTTTCTCACCTTTCTTGGTACTTGACGTGGTAAGAGGACGCGTACAAAAACCACATTCTGCAATATTCTTTAAGACTGCCGGTGTAGAGCCCTTGTTGTATTTTTTAGGCTTTACTCTATTGCCTTTCATTATCCCTTGTACCTGATCATAGGTACTTTGATCAATGATTGGATCATGCTGGCCTTCAAATACTTCCTCCTTATATTCAATTTTTCCAAGATACACTTTGGATTTTAGAATTCTCCTAACAATACCATTCGTGAACTCCTTACCCCCTTTCTTTTTTCCTTTTTGTGTTATCCAACTTTTCGTGGTGAAACCATCTTTATTAAGAGATTTTGCTACCCGTGGTGTTGATTTTAATTTGATATAACGTGAGTAGATTTCATTGACCAGTTCTTCTTCGTTTTCATCGATCTGCAGAACTTTTCGTACCGGATCATATCCAAGTGGAGGTTTGCCGCCTTGCCAGAGGCCAGCCTTGGCTGTTTCTTCCCGCTTTGTTTTCATCCGATCGGACATGATGTTACGCTCAAACTCTGCAAAAAGCATCAAGAGCTTTTGCATCATTTCGCCGCTGGTGGTAGAGGTGTCAATGTTATTATCGTTAATCACAATATCGATGTCGTTGTCTTTAAGCATGTCATACAGTTTAGAGAAGTCAGATATGCTTCTTGAGATACGATCCAGCTTTTGAATAACTACAACGTCAAACTTCTGATTTTGGGCATCCTTTTTAAGCCGTTCTATACCCGGGCGATTTAGATTTTTGGCCGATTTCACATCTTTGTAAACATCATAAATATCATAGTGGACGTTCTCTCGGCTATTCTGATAATTGACCCACGCTTTGCAACGGTTTTCCTGTACTTCTAATGAGCTATAGTCCCGTTCTGACTGTTTCTTAGTTGATACTCGGACGTAAATGGCTGCTTTTTTCTTTTGGGTATTCTTGGGCATAGCAAAACGTTTCTTGATTTTTGCAAAGTACTAAGAACGCATTTTTTACCTATAATTTCATCTCTTGTCATTCCTCAACTTTTTACTACATTACAGCCAATTAAATTATAAACGCTGGTTTTTCGATATCATCAAGGCGGTAAATTGATTAGTAATGAGTTCAGAGAACCTTTCTCCCGAGCAGAAGGCAAGGGAAAAAATTGACAACAGGCTCATTGAGTCCGGATGGGATATTCAAGACAAGGACAATATCAACTTCAATGAGTCGAAGGGCGTTGCTATTCGTGAATATCAGACTGATTCCGGGCCAGCAGATTACATTTCTTTTGTAGATAAAACCCCCGCCGCTGTTATCGAAGCAAAACGAGCTGAAGAAGGTCACCGTCTACTACAGGTCGAAGAACAGTCCAGACGATATTCAGACAGTGATTTAAAATATGTGGGAGATACTTCCCTTCCATTTCTATACGAAAGCAATGGAGAGATTACCCGGTTTACCAATTTAAATGACCCCAAACCGCGTTCCAGGGAAGTTTTTTCATTCCATAAACCTGAAACGTTGGAGAAGTGGCTGAATCAAGATAAAACACTAAGAGAACGACTTCAGAACTTGCCGGAGTTGAATACTGATGGGCTTCGAGATTGTCAGATTTCGGCTATCCGAAATTTGGAGCAGTCTTTTAAAGAAGGACGTCCACGTGCCTTAGTCCAAATGGCTACAGGTTCAGGGAAAACCTTTACGGCTATTACTGAAATCTATCGGCTGTTAAAATATGCTGATGCCAAGCGCATTTTATTTTTGGTGGATACTACGAATTTAGGGGAACAGGCCGAGCAGGAGTTTATGAAATACACTCCCAAGGGAGAAAACCGGAAGTTTACCGAACTGTACCCGGTCCAATTTTTACGCTCTAGCTACATTGCTCCTGACAGTAAGGTGTGCATCAGTACCATTCAGCGTATGTACTCTATATTAAAGGGTGAAGAGCTGGATGAATGGAATGAGCAGGAAAATCCCAATGAACAATACCAGCCTAATGAACCCGTGCCGGTAGCTTATAACGAAGATGTACCCATTGAGTTTTTCGATTTTATTGTGATTGATGAGTGTCACCGGTCTATCTATAATCTCTGGCGACAGGTATTAGATTATTTTGATGCCTTCCAAGTGGGATTAACAGCGACGCCTGACAATCGAACGTTCGGCTATTTTAAAGAAAACGTGGTCAGTGAATATTCCCATGAACGGGCGGTGGCCGATGGTGTGAACGTTGGGTATGATGTCTTTACCATTGAAACGGAGATTACCAAGAACGGCAAGGAAATCAAGGCCAAAGAATATGTTGAAAAGCGGGAAAAGCTGACGCGGAAGAAGCGCTGGGAACAGCTGGATGAGGATGTGGAATATTCGGCATCTCAGTTGGACCGAGATGTGGTTAATCCCAGCCAAATTAGAAATATTATTAGAGCCTTTCGTGATAATTTGCCTGTAATATTTCCCGACCGAGATGAAGTGCCCAAAACACTCATCTTTGCGAAAACGGATAGCCACTGTGATGATATCATAAAAACGGTTCGTGAGGAGTTCGGAGAAGGAAATGACTTTTGCAAGAAGGTTACCTATAAGACGGATGAAGATCCCAAATCGGTACTTCAGCAGTTCCGTAATGAGTACTATCCGCGTATTGCGGTAACGGTAGATATGATCGCTACCGGAACGGATGTAAAGCCTATCGAATGCCTGCTGTTTATGCGGGATGTGAAAAGCCGAAATTATTTTGAACAGATGAAAGGTCGTGGTACACGAACGCTGCAGAAAGAAGATTTGGAACGTGTTACCCCATCTGCTAAAACGGACAAAACACATTTTGTAATTGTTGATGCCGTGGGGGTTACAAAAAGTGTGAAAACGGATAGCAGACCACTAGAGCAGAATAAATCCGTTAAGACAAAAGATCTGCTCCACCACATCATGATGGGCAGTGCAGATGAAGATTTCTATGATTCAGCTGCCAATAGGCTGGCCCGGTTGAATAAAGAACTGGACGATCGGCAGAAGGAGAAATTTGAGGAAATGGCCGGCAAGCCTATTAACACCGTCGTTAATGAGCTGCTCGATGCGCATAATCCGGATAAGATTAAAGAGCTTGCCCAGAAACCGGAAGATGAAGGCGGCACCGGCGGTGATGAAGAAAAGGCTCAGGAAAAGTTAAAAGAGAAGGCTTCTTCTACGTTTACAGGAGAACTGATCGAATATCTTACCGAAGCTCGCAAGACCAAGGAGCAAATCATTGATACAACCAATCGTGATAAGGTCATTGATGTCGGATGGGATAAAGAGCAAAAGCAGATCTCGGAAACCGTTGCAGAAGATTTTAAAAACTATATCCGAGAGCATAAGGATGAAATTACAGCCTTCAAGATTTTCTACGATCAGCCTCACCGTCTGAAAGAGGTAACCTACCGAATGATTAAGGAGGTTGTAGAGCAAATCAAAGAGGATAAACCTAATCTGGCCCCATTGAATGTCTGGAGAGCCTACTCAAAGCTGGAAGAGTACAATGGGAAAGATCCACAATCAGAACTGACGGCTTTGGTTGCGCTACTACGCAAGGTATGCGGACTGGATAGCGAGCTACGTCCTTTTGATAAAACAGTAGATAAAAACTTCCAAGACTGGGTGTTCGACAAGCAGGCCGGATCGCTCAAGTTTAATGAGGAGCAGATGGAGTGGTTACGGATGATCAAAAACCATATTGCCACATCCATGCATTTCTCCAAAGATGATCTGGATTATGCCCCCTTTGATGCTCAGGGTGGGATAGGACGGATGTATAAACTATTTGGGGATCAGATGGATGAAATTATCGAAGAAATGAATGAGGAATTGGTAGCATAATTAAATTCTTTTGTGTCGAGTACTCCCTGAAGTTTGGATAAGTCTAAGAAAATGTGTGACGGTATGTTGTCAGTTACTCTCCATTTTTTAATTGCTAAACCTGGTTAATAGAATAGTGTTATGACATTTAAAGAATTAAGAGAAGAAGTAGCTGATTCCCCTAACTACGAACAGTTCAAAGCGATTACTTTGAATCTTGTTTATAAACATATTGATATTGACCTAACTCTCGAGGGTATAAGTGGTATCTATCGGTACTTTAAACAACAAAAAGAGGGATGGAATAAAAGATCAGATAGCCTTCCTAATCAATTGGAAAGTTCAAAAGGTCATTTTGTTCAGCTAACGAAAGAAATTGAGAATTTTGTAAATCAAAATAAGCAAACCGATGGAAGGCAATTTAACAGGAACCGCCAAAGTCTGAGTAATCGGCTAAAACGTCAAAATGTAATAAATGGTAATGAGGCTGTTTTTACATATGATGCCCCAGAGACAGAATTTTTACTTGAGCTAAACAAGGATTTTCCCAGCTCTTTTAATGCAGCTTTCATCTATTTTGCAAGATCAAAAAATCAACAGTTAAACTTGAATAATGCTAAAAGAGAGGACTTAATAGGTTATATACTCTCTTATGAGTTTGATTTGCAAGACCATACCGATATAAAACAGCGACGAGACAATGAAAAGATTAGTCTGGGACTTCTAAGAAATAAGTTTGAAGAGCATGTCAGTGAAATAGAGGAGGAGGTTCAAGAAACGATAAAAGATCTAAAGAATGACTTTGATGAGCATTCCAAAGGATTAGATGAGTTGCAAAGCAGAAAGAAAGAACTCTTTGAGGAATGGTTTGGCCAATCAAAAGAGGATTTTAACTCCTTTTATCGAAATGCTCAAAAGGAAGCACAAAATTTACAAGAAGTTTACCGAGAGGGCCTTCGTTTAGCTGGACCTGTCAAATACTGGAAGAAAAGGGCTCTTGATATGAAAAAGAACGGGGCTTGGTGGTTAACATGGTTTGGCGGTTCAATTGGATTGGCAGCGATTACACTTTTCATATTACTATGGATTGTACCAGAAGGCATGACTGCTTCATTATTTAAAGGTGATCCAATTGCTATTAAATGGACGTTACTTTTTGTGACATTTATCTCCTTTCTTGCTTATGGGGTAAGGACATTTGCAAAGCTAACGTTCAGTTCTTATCACTTGGCACGTGATGCTGAAGAACGTGAGCAACTAACACATGTATATCTTGCTCTCAAGAATGATGCAAATGTAGAAGAGAAGGAACGCCATCTAATTCTACAAGCTTTATTTAGTCGTGCCGAGACTGGTTTATTGAAAGACGATGCCGCGCCAACTATGCCAGCTACAATTTTGGAAAAAATTAATAATATGTAGATTGAATATGACACAAGTGCTAGCAGAAGAAAAAGAAAATAATAAACTCCCAAAGGACTGGGAGCTTGTTAAGTTCGAAAATTATATAGATTTAAAGGGAGGAAGCCAACCACCGAAATCTGAATTTAAGGATGAACCTGAAGAAGGTTATGTACGACTTTTACAAATTCGAGATTTTGGAGAGAATCCCGTTCCTACTTATGTAAATACTGATTCAGTTACAAAATTTTGTAATAAAGATGATGTTCTAATAGCAAGATATGGAGCTTCATTAGGTCGAATCTTAACTGGAATGGAAGGAGCATATAATGTAGCTCTTGTAAAGGTTATTTCAGATGACAAGGATTTTCTTAATGAATATCTATTCTATTTGTTACAAACTCAGATCCTTCAAAGGCCTTTAACTCAAATTTCCAGATCTGCCCAAAATGGTTTTGCTAAGAGTGATTTAGCAGACATTAAATTACCTAAACCACCACTACCTACCCAACACCGCATTGTCGAAAAAATTGAAGAACTCTTCTCCGATTTTGACAACGGCATCGAAAATCTTAAGAAGGCAAATCAGCAGCTTGAAACCTATAAACAGTCCGTCCTTAAAGCCGCTTTTGAAGGAAAGCTGACAAAAGAATGGCGGGAGCAACAGGATGATTTGCCTATTCCGGAAGAGTTGAAAGAGCAGATTGAAAACGAACGCAAAAAGTACCGGGAGCAACAGCTTAAGGAATGGGAGCAGAAAGTCGAGGAGTGGAAGGAACAGGGAGAGCCTGGGCGGAAGCCACGTAAGCCGAGGAAACCTAAGAGTTTCGAAGAACCTACAGATGAAGAATTAAATGCTTTTGGTAACTTGCCGGAGAATTGGTATTGGGCAAGATTGGGTAATCTCAGTGGTTTAATAACAAAGGGATCATCGCCTGGTTGGCAAGGCTATGATTACGTAAATGATCCAGATGAATTACTTTTTGTAACAAGTGAAAATGTTAGAAAGAATAAATTAGATCTCTCCGAACCAAAGTATGTAGAGTTGGGATTTAATGATGTTCAAAGTAGGTCAACTTTAAAAAAACAAGATGTTTTATTTAATATTGTTGGAGCATCAATTGGAAGGGCAGTAGTCTTTGATAGAGATAAATTAGCTAACATAAATCAAGCAGTTGCACTTATAAGACTTTATGATTTCATAAATCCTGAACTACTTAGTTATTATTTAAACAGCTCATCATTAAAGCAGTTCTATGAAAATAAAATTGTAGATGTAGCAAGAGCTAATTTAAGCTTAACCGATGTAGGTAACTTTCCAATTCCTGTTTGTTCGGGAGGAGAACAAGAGCAGTTATTTCAAGAGATTGAATCAAAAATGTCAGTGATTATCCAGCTAAGAAAAAGCTTAAATCAGGAACTTGAGAAAGCAAAAGCCTTACGTCAAAGTATTCTTAAAAAAGCATTTGAGGGGAAGCTAATACAGAATTAATATGAGAGAAGTAGAATTTTTCCAGCATGAAGATCTCCAGCTCATTAAAGATTGGGCTAACAAGCCATACAATGGTTCAGACTATCATCAAGAGATTGGTGAACAGTTAAAGAAAAACCCTTGGACAAAAACCAAATATTGGTGCCATAAAGTAGCAAATAATACAGGCTTGCAACATGAAGTTTATCGAATGTGGTTGACTCAGGGACAAAAGTTCAAGCCTTATACCTGGGCGAAGATTTATGATGATGAAGGCTGGACAAAAGAAATATTTTTCACAGTAGGGATAAATGAGGGGGCTAAAAAGCCTTTCTTTCACATCAAAATTGACTACCAGTTCGAGTCTCCCAAAGAGCTTACAGTAGAACAAGACGAATTATGTCGAAAACTTACTAGAGACGATGGTAACTACCGCTATGAAAAAAGAATATATCCCTCGGAAATTGAAGAATATGACTGGGAAAAACTGATTGAAGAATCCCAAGATTTTATTGAAGACCATTTGAGCATATATTACAAAATTGTTAGTGAAGTTGGTCAACTATCATTAGCCACAAAGGGGAGAAGCAAAAATAAGCTATCTGAGAATACACGAAATCGGTCAAGTAGTAGGGTTACATCAGGCAGGAGAACAGGTGGTGTTTATCAAATTAGAAGACAGCATGACGAAATAAGTGAACGTTTAGAATCCTACCTTAAGGAAAATATTAGGAATAATGAATCCGTAGATGCTGAAAGGTTAGTTGGAAATAAGCCTATAGATATCGTTCACGAAAAGCCCAACAAATTTATTTACTATGAAATAAAGACGTACAGAAAACTCAATTACTGTGTAAGAGAAGGTTTAGGGCAACTTTTAGAATATGCGTTCTGGAACACTGCTGAGCTTAGTAAGCCAATCGAACTAATACTTGTTTCTAAACATAAACCAACTCAAGTGCTGAAGGAATACATCCGAAAGCTTCAAAACGAATTTGGGCTACCTATACATTATCGACAATTTGATTTGGACGAAAATAAACTGGGTAAATTAATTTAAAATTTATAGATCATAATGACGACTAACGGCATTGTACAGAAGGTTTGGAATTTTTGTGATACATTACGGGACGATGGCGTAGGCTACGGGGATTATCTGGAGCAAATTACCTATCTGCTTTTTCTCAAAATGGCTTGGGAATACAGCCAGCCGCCCTACAGTAGAGATACACACATTCCGGAAGAATATAACTGGAAGAGCCTAACCGAAAAGAGTGGCTCAGAATTGGAGCAGCATTACGTTACCCTACTTCGAGAGTTGGGACAAAAAGAAGGAATGATCGGCCAGATCTTCGTCAAAGCACAAAACAAGATTACCGATCCGGCCAAGCTCTATAAGCTTATCCAGATGATCAATGATGAAGACTGGGTCATGCTTGGTGCGGATGTGAAAGGTGATATTTATGAAGGACTACTGGAGAAAAATGCCGAAGACACCAAGAGTGGTGCCGGACAGTATTTTACCCCGCGTCCATTGATTAAGGCCATGGTGGAGTGCGTACAACCTGAGCCCATGAAAACGATCGGAGACCCCGCCTGTGGGACCGGCGGATTTTTCCTAGCTTCCTATGATTATATACTGGGAAACCACGAATTGGATAAGGAGCAGAAAGATTTTTTAAAGTACGATACTTTTAAAGGATGGGAGATCGTGGCCAATACGGCCCGGATGTGCTTGATGAATCTCTTCCTTCACAACATAGGTGACCTTACATCTGAACCACCTATTGAACGAGAAGACAGCCTTATTTCTGATCCCGGAGATCGGTTTGATTATGTGTTGGCGAATCCACCATTCGGGAAGAAAAGCAGCATTACCATTACCAATGAAGATGGAACCCAAAGCAAAGAAAAGCTTACCTACAACCGACAAGATTTCTGGACTACCAGCTCCAACAAACAGCTTAACTTCGTTCAGCATATCAAAACCATTCTAAAGAATACCGGTCAGGCGGCTGTTGTTGTTCCTGATAACGTATTATTTGAGGGCGGATCTGGTGAGACGGTCCGTAAAAAACTCCTTGATACCACGGATCTGCATACCATTCTGCGTTTACCTACCGGCATTTTCTACGCTAATGGCGTTAAGGCGAATGTCATTTTCTTTGATGCCAAACCGGCATCAAAAGAAGCCCAGACCAAGGAAGTCTGGATCTACGATTACCGTACCAACGTCCACCATACGCTAAAACGTAAACCGATGACCTATGAGCACTTGAAAGATTTTATCGGGTGCTACAAGCCTGGTGAGCGTCACAAGCGAGAAGAAACATGGAGTGAGGATAATGAAGACGGCCGCTGGCGTAAATACTCTTATGAAGAGATCATCAACCGGGATAAAACCAGCTTGGATATCACCTGGATAAAAGATGATAGTCTCACTGACCTGGAAAATCTGCCCGATCCAGATGTATTAGCCGGTGATATCGTAGAAAACTTAGAAGCAGGTTTGGAAAGCTTTCGGCAGATTGTAGATGAGTTAGAGGAGTAGATTGTATAATCTGAGATTTCAACCTAAAAGAGAAGGAGGGAGGTCCTTCTCTTCATTTGTATTATAGTATTCCCTTTGTCCGCAGAGATACATAGTTGTCAGCGGTGAGGATGATGTGATCCTCCAGGGTAATACCCAGCATGTCCCCGGATTTCTTAATCCGTTCTGTTAGGTTTTTGTCTAATTTCGATGGATTTAGATTTCCACTGGGATGATTGTGGGCTACGATAATAGAGGTAGCTGAAGCAAGCAACGCTACCTGAAATATGGCCGACGGATCTACAATTGTTGCCGAGCTGCCGCCCAAGCTAACCTTACTCCAGCCAATGCAGCGTTTACTGTTATTCAGCAAGAGCACTACAAATTCCTCCTTCAGCTGGATGTGATCCTCGTCCCACACCTCACGCAGTACTTCTATGGCTTTATCCGGAGATGATACCTGTGGAAAGGTATTGACCGGCTTCTCGGTCTTATAGGATAGCTTTACCTCTGCCAGTGACGGTGAGGTTTCGATGACTTGGTTCTGTTGATTATTCATTCTTGTAATACCCCTGTCTGGTTTTTTATTAGAATAAAAAGGGAGCCTTATTGGCTCCCTCTGTTGAACTTTTCTGAGTTTTTATCCGGTTTCTTTCAGAGACTCCGCATACTCGTCGGGCTCCTTGTAGTTTTCCCGTTCGATTACCCTGGTATATTCTCCGCTGGGACGAGTGACAAACCACTGCGGGTTGCCGTCCTTCCCCTGTTCGGGCGGTAAGATTGACGTGATATTAGCATACGTCCGCTTGTCGGTCTCGTTATGAGAGATATAGACGATTGCACTGACGCCGATAAGAGATTCTAAATCGAATCCATTTTTGAGTTCGTGTGGTTGAAATTTACGCGACCGCCACTGCGTTAGCGTTTTATAAAGATTCGACTTTTCATTAAGTGACTTTGTAAAGCGTCGGCCAACCACGAATCGGTTACCGTCCTTATCTTCGGCATCGAGCTCGAACATGATGGTTATCTTCTCTTTCGGCCCCCATGGGGTCTCTACGGTGCCGATGTCCACCACGTCTACTGCTACTGCATCGTAGATTCCCTCATCGGGAATCGGGTACTGTTTGTTTTCTTCTTTTATGACTAGAGACATAATTACCTCTTTGTTTTAATTGAAATTATTTAACTGAAAATCGCCGGTAGGAGCTTTCGGTTTGATAGTTGGCATAGACCTCGGGCTTCTCCTCGCGAAGGGTTGTAGAGTCCAGCCGTTGCCTAGAGTAGGATTTCCAAGAGACAAGTGTCTCGCCGCTATAGACGAGTCGCTCGCCATCTCCGAGTTCTTCCTTGAGCAGGTTTTTCAGCTCCGTCTCTTGCTCTTTAAGGTCAGCCTTCTGCTCCCGCACCACCTTGAGTTGCTGGTAGTGCTTTTGGGCTGACTCCGAAGCCTCCACAACCTTGCCATCCGAAGAATTAGGCCATAAAATTAACATGTCCTCCTCATTCTGAGGGTCGGGCCTTTTTCCTTGGACCATATGAGTATTCCACCAATCGATGACCCGACGTTGCATCTCGTCAATGAGCTCTGGATCCTTTTTCTCAAGAATTGGTTCATAGAACTCACACTGATCACGAGTATATATGAAAATGTACCCGTACGAATAACCAGTTAAACCTAAATACCATTGAAGTTGCAGATCCCAACTTTTGGGATACTGATAATCCAATGATTTTAGGCGGTGACTAGTCGTTGTTTTTAGCTCTAAAACCCCCGTTCCATCCACATCTACGCCATTATTTAGGATCTGACGATCGACGTTGGCACGAAGAAAGTCGTGCTCTTCGTGGACAAAGGGCTTATTGACCCGCCTTGTTTTCAGGCCAGTAATATCTTGGAAGTAAGAATCCATCACGGGCTCGAATATGTTCCCAAAATCTGCTACAGGATTGCTAGGATCGGGTTCAACTAATCCTTTTTTACGCATCCATAACTGTAGTGGGGTCGTATAATTTGATTCTCCAAGAATTGCAGCTACATCGCTTCCTCCAATGTAGTTTTGGCGCTCTTGGACCCACTCCTGGGTGGGAATTTCTGAGTTATAGCTAGTGTCCATGATATTTGCTGTTTAAAGGGTTCAAATTTGTTTATTCCAATAAGAAAAGGCCGCTCATTGGCGGCCTTTTCCGTCTTCTTCGCTGGGATTCTCCCCGAGTAATACAACTCGGAGCACTTGCCGGACGACTTCCGACGCAGCATCAATTAGATCTCGCATAGTATTTACCTCCTTGTGATAATTATGATAATTTTGACAATGATTTTACCTAAGCTCATAGCAGCACCTATATCCCAAATAGTTGGGAGACACTTCGCTGATGACGAGCCCGGTGTGGCTTGTCTACATCATGAGAGATGTAGTTGGTCACACGGTTGAGTAACTGCCACTGGGAGATACGGTTGATATCCATTTCCTCGGTAATCTGGTCTGCCAGGCGCTTGGATATTTTCTTGCTCACGCCTTCTACGAGTTGCTCATTAGCAGGCACGTTCTCCAGCATACTGATCCGCTGTTGAATCTGAGGGAAATGGGCTTTGGCCTCGTCGAGCCTCTCTGAGAAATCTTCCAAGCTAAATCCCGAGGTATGCTTAGAGTAATAGCGTCCCAAGATTTCTCCAAAGATCATGCCGTTGGTACAAATGGCCCGGATGGCTCCAAAATAGAATCGTACTCCGACACTCATATCGTATGAATTTTCCAGAGATAAGCTCAGGTTGATATCTGACTCAGAATCCTGAAGCGTCAAGTTTGGAAAAATAACCTGCAGCCTCATACGATTGGATTGCACAAATGAGTGTGAGTCATCAATGCGGAATTCTTCTCCACTGACGGCCAGAAACTGCAAGAGTTCATTGATCAGCGTTTCATTGCGAATGATCCGGTAGGAATCCTTTACAATGCTGATAACTTCATTTGTGTCGTCACGGACGATACTCTTGTAATCGTTTTGTAGGTAGCTGTTTTCGTTGCCCCAGTCGACAAACTCGCTGGTAAAATCATCCACTGCCACGCGACGTTCGGCGACGGGAAAGCAAAAGTCTTTTAAGTCCATAAGAACCTCCTTTATTGATTAAGAATAAGTTTGGCCGAGATACACCGGCTTCATTATTCTTATACCACAAAAAGAAGGATTTTTAGGTGGGCAGGCTGTAAACAGTTAATTCGAACTTGATCAAACTGGTCACCAGCTAAAGGTTTAAACCAAAGATGTATAGAAATAAATAAGTAATTGGGTGAAGCCTAAGTGCTTGAGAATTTTTTTTGAATGGGTTATATGGCTGTAAAGCCTTTAAATTAACACTCTATTTCATACCACTAAGAGCGTACTTTTCATTGAAAGTATGTTCGCAAAGTGAAACTGAAGAAGCGGCAGCTAATTCTTGGTATTTTTTATGTTTAGTGCCATCCCCCCAATCACAAACTGACTTAATAATTATCCAGCTCTTTTTGTGCTTTTCTGCAGAAGCCCATAAGCCACTACCTTCCATCTCACCACCAACAACTTGGGGAAATTGTGTCACTAATTTTTCTTTGAACTCAGGGTCATCAACCAATTTTTCTCCAGACAGGATATTACCAATATGTTTCTCAACTGTAGAGCCATCTGGCCTTTTAAATTCCCAATCTAACGTATTCCTTATTCTATTAATTAATTCGTGACTAGTAGGTGCAATAGGATTCCTATAAACAATTTCTTCACCTACTCTTTGTCGTTCATAGGGAATAACATTATTTGCAATAAGAACATCGCCAACTCTATGTTTCTTTCTGCTTGCTCCAAAAGCAATTCCAACAAGTATTATACCCACCGGATCCCAAAGTCTAATCAATGAGTCAATGGCTAATGTAGATCCTGAAATTCCTTGCGATCCCATGCCAGTCATTGTTACAACAGCATCAAATTTCCCAAATCGACCAAGGTAGTATGTTTCACCCCCATCAATAACTTTTCTTACATTTCTCTTGCCCTTTGGCGGCTTTAACTTCTTTAAAACTGCTTTTAATTCTACTTCTACAGCAGTTACTAAAGCAATTTTAGGATTAAAAAAATCAAGAGCTTCATCTTTTGAGATGGATGTCATTCTCGGAATCTCAAGATTGAACCACTTCTCATTTGAATAATCAAATGATGGTTCATTAGTAAAATCTTCAGATAGTGAGATATTCATTTTACTATCAATTTGAAACGTTACATCATGATTCTCACTAGCCAGAGCAATTGAATCTAGAGCCAATACGGTAAGCATAACAGTTGGTCCTCCTTGGACATACCAACTACCAAGATCGTCTTGTTCTTTGAGAAGCCATTCCTTTGCTTTTTTTACTGCTGTACGCCATCCATCTGGCTTTGAAAGTGCTAGTGCATGAATTGCAAAGCTGGTTGCAATGATAGAGCCTTCACTATCATTTGATTTAATTGGCCATCCACCTGAATTCATTTGAGTTTGAAATAATAATGAAATTGCTCGATCAAGAATGCTATTATCTAAATTTTCGGGTTCAATACGTTGCCATGAAAAAAGAATTGAACTTGCTATCGGGGTATATTCAACTTTATTTATTTGTTTTTTATCTGGCCAAAAAATCAACCATGGATTCAATGAATCTGAGGAACCATTTATTAAACCGTACAAAAGTGATTCTAAACCAAACTTCTCGCTTTTCTTTATTGCTAAATCTGACCGAACCCAAAAGAATAATTCCCATGACATACGTTTGTGATCTATACCGTACTGTGAAGCAGTTGACATATCTTTGGCAAATGAATCTAACCACGGTTCAAAACCTTTTACACCAAACCACTCGACACTTCTAAAAAGTGTGGCATCAATAAAATTTTCTTCTTCGTCACGAAAACTAAAAAAGCGAGGTAGACTACCATTAAATTCTAAAAGCTTACTAGCTTCTGATAGAGGGATAGTTCTCGATTGAGCTCTCTCTATAGTGTCATCAGATAAATCTCCAACAGGTTTCCCTCTCTCAATATCTATACAAATTGCTCGATGCCATCTAGTTTTAATTTCTTGTGGTTCCAGTAAAAAATTTTCTCTGCTAGCAAAATAGACGGCAGCTTCCATGTCGGAGTTAGCACCCGCTTCTACTGCAAATGGTTTTAACCAAGATTTAGCTTTGGCAATACCATTATCATGATTTGAAAGTTTCTCAGTAACATAGTCACGCACCTCAGTTAATTCAGGAAAGAAATCTGATATGTGTACACCTAAAAATTTTCCGGCATCGCTTAATTTGGATTCAAAAAGGTCTAGGGAGTCAAGACGTTCAAATATTATTTCAAAATCAATAAAGGAATTTAGATAGGGATAATCTTTTTGAAGTTTATTAAGTCTTTTCTTCGAAGGTGATCCCAGCCAGTTATAAATCAAATTGCTAAGCTCATGTTGTACTTGTGCAATTTCCTCAATAGTACAATCTTTTACAAAATGTTCTAACTCTTTATTGTTTAGAGCATTTGTTAATTCTATTTCTTCACTCATTAACTTCTGCGTATTTGATTAATTGAAGTTCTTTCAAAATTTGTTAGAAAATCTTTCAAAAATTTAATCTGATGAATAGACTATTGATGCAGACCTATAACGACATCGCATAAGGGGCACCCAGATAAATGTTGAGTTATTAAATAATGAACGAGAAGATAAAAAGCCAAAAGCTGGAAAGGGAGGGCGAGGTGTGTCCGCTCATACCAAGGTCTTATAGCTAGCAGGGTTCTGTAATCAGGGCTTCCTTTTCTGGCTTGGAAAATTGCTTGATCTGGTACTCCCGTTTGCAAACCTCGGATCGGTCGGGGTGCTCTTCGACAAAAACAACGGCTTTTGGATCACGGGCTTGCAGGTATTTGGCACCTTTTCCTTGGTTATGTTGATGCCAGCGTCTTATTACATGGTTGGTGGATCCGGTATACAGGCTCCCGTCTGCGCAGCGGATCATATAGACAAACCAGGTGTTCATTACATATTATTTGTTGGTGGCTATTGAATCCTGAGTATAACGAGCCTTCATCAGAAGTGACAGGTAAAATGTGGCTTCTGTATTACTACATGTAATTAGAACATGGAATAAAAGATATTGTAAGGATTGGGCTTCGCGTGGGTCTTACTTACAGATAAGCCGTTGAATAACATCAAGAGAGAGTTACATTGAGCCTGCCCAGAGGGGGCGGGCTTTTATATTCTAGACGTCTCTTGGCTGAATTAAATTGGACCTCAGATAGGTTTCAACACCTTTCATCGGATAAAGTATTCTCCGCCCTTCTTGGCTAAATGGAATGCGCTGTTTATCACGTAAATATTGAATTGTTCTTCGAGACCAACCTGTCAGTTCCATCAAATCATTTGTATTGATCCATTCTTTTCTTGCTGCCTTTCTAAGTATCGAGGGGAGTTCTTGTTCAAATAATTCTTTTAGGGCTTGTTGGATAGTTTCTGTAAGCTCTTCTTTTGAGGCAATGTAAACATTCATGATTTTATTCTTAGGTCAATATTTTTTGGGTATATAAATTATGTGGATAAATATGACACCGTGGTGTCATACCACCGCTAAAATTAGTTATTTGCCCAAAATTAGCGATTTAATCCACAGTGTATTAAAAAGTAATGTGGATAACTTGGATAAATTGTGGAAAAGTTTTAGCCTTTTTGACTTGCTCCAAAGTATGAGTCCTTTATATTGTTGAATGGAAGATAAAATAAAAAACCCGTTCGATGCTGTAACATCAAACGGGCTCATAAAAACTCCTTTGGCAAGGAAAGCAACTTGGGAACTAGCGCCCCAAGTGTTTTAGATTAGCGCTCGCAAGGTATTAAGCCTGCTAACGCCTTTTCTCTATTGGCAATTATAAACAGGCTTGTGCTTTGTTGCAACAACAAACTTGTAAAATGTTTGGAGGCCCAATCATGGAAGATTCCAAAGATTCTGAGCATGAGCCTGGAAAGAAACTCATCTTTCGGGCTTATTACGTGCATCCAGAAACTGGAGAAAAGATCTATCCAAAGAATGGAAATGTTTTTCCCATTT